>Ga0180302_10000379_pt1 | contig 19004 bp, 14 predicted proteins | sample GuaBasSediGuay17_FD_121794 | JGI IMG/M metagenome (GOLD analysis project Ga0180302, IMG submission 121794) | Subseafloor sediment microbial communities from Guaymas Basin, Gulf of California, Mexico - Guay17, Core 4571-4, 12-15 cm | ecosystem: Environmental > Aquatic > Marine > Hydrothermal... | reverse complement strand
GACACCACACATTGGAAGCGCCACTCAAGGAACTAGAGCTAAGATGGCTGAAGTCGCCATAAAGGGACTATTGTCTGTCCTATCTGGGAAAGAGCCAGAGTTCCTTGTGAATCCAGAGGTAAAAAAAGTTAGACCCTTATCTCAAGTGAAGATGATTGAGGTCACAGAACTCTAAGGGCTCATTTTTTTAAGCACTCTTTAATTGTTTTTTGAAAAGCTGTATAAAGCACACCTTTTGCAGCGTTTATTATCTGAAGACTGGTCTCTTGAGACTTCGGCTTTACTTCAAAGCTAACTCCTCCCTCGTAACCTATGTCCAACAGTACCTTTAATAGTTCAGCTACATCGTTTACATCGTTTATGGCATTTGGGGTATAAAATCCAGGGTGATAGTCTTTAAGCCCCTCAGAAGTCTTCTCAGTACACCCTATGTGAATATGTCCCAATACATCTTTCACTTCCTTTAACACTTGAGGTTTCTCGTGTAGTAGTGGAGCATGACTCAAGTCCCATAGCAACATTAAGTTAGTAACTTCTCCTCTTAGTCCCTTAATTAGTTCATATGCTTCAAGAGTAGGTCCTAACAACAGCTTCTTATCATACTCTCTATCGAAGTTCTCCAAGTAAACAGTGATCCCGTATGACTTAGCATGGTCACACAATTCAAGAAGTGATTTGTGTAACGCTTTCATCGCTTGCTCTCTATCACGAGGACCAGGGTCGGGACCAGAACACAGAGCAACTTTCTTGATACCGACACTATGAGCTACATCAACTTGTTCTTTTAATCTCTTCACAGCCTTCGCTCTCTCATTCTCATTCAACGAATTAACGTTGAACTTTTCAACGAGAATTACAGGTTGTAATGCACCAGCTAGCTCAACTCCGTACTCCTCAGTCATCTCGGCTACTTTCTTAAGAACTTCTTTAGGCATTACATGATACTCTATCACATCAAAGAAGCCGTCCTTTAATAACGTCTCTGTAGCCTCGATTACACCCTCGTTCTTGAGAGTGCTTGGAAAAGCCATAAAGGCAACTATTCCGACTTTCCACGGCATCTTCACTAAAGCCTCTACGTTATCTACTTTACAATAGACTCCAATCATTCAGGATCACCTATCTTCAGGATTAATAGAGGGTTGAAGAGCTATATTAGCTCTTTCAACGACTTTTAGGAGTCTAGGAAACAGAGTTCCTCCACTGTGCCAGTACTTGGCTTGTCGTCCACTAGTTCATGGGTACACTCTTCTTATAGTCCTCGGAAACGGTATTGCATGTATTATATGATCAAGCCCACATATCCACATGACTAGCCTATCGACTCCTAGTCCAAACCCAGAGTGAGGCACTGAACCATAGCGTCTTAAGTCGATGTACCACTCGTAACTCTTTGGTTCTAACCCGAACCTAATTATTTTATCAATTAACTCTTTCTCGTCTTCTATCCTCTCACCACCGCCAATTATCTCTCCATAACCTTCAGGAGCAAGTAAGTCGGCTGACAGGGTAACTTCAGGTCTCTTAGGGTCATTCTTATGGTAGAACGCCTTGACACTTTCAGGGAATCCCACGACAAATATTGGCTTGTCAAACTCTAGAGTCAAAGCTCTCTCCTCATCAGCTCCAAGGTCTTCTCCCCACTTGATTTCAAATCCCTTATCATTGAGTATCTCTATTACCTCATCATAACTTACTCTCGGGAAAGGAGGCTTTACGTTCTCTAATGTTTTTACATTTCTTTTAAGTAAATTCAACTCCTCTATTGAACTATCTAACACTCCTCTAACAACGTGAGTCACGAGCTCTTCCTCGACTTTGAGTATGTCATCGAGGTGTGCCCAAGCGACTTCAGCCTCTGCATGCCAAAACTCAGTTAGGTGTCTTCTCGTCCTAGACTTTTCAGCTCTAAACGACGGAGCGATAGTATATACTTTTTCTAAAGAATATATTAGGGCCTCTAAGTAAAACTGAGACGACTGAGTCAGGTAGACCTTCCCTTTATCAAAGTAATCGAGCTCAAATAGTGTGGCACCCCCCTCAACAGCTGCCGTTATGAACATGGGGCAGTGTACTTCATAATAACCTCTCTTCCTAAAATACTCGTGGATGAGTTCAAAGACTTCACTTCTAACTTTAAGAATGCTCGTCATCCTCCTACTCCTAATCCAGAGGTGTCTTACATCTAAGAGGAATGTCTCTGAATAGTCTTTAGTTATGGGGAAGCTGTGAGAAGGTCCTATAATCTTCAGTTCGTCAACATGAACTTCATAGCCGCTTGGAGCTCTTTTATCCTTTACTACTATTCCTCTCACAACAACCGAAGATTCTATAGCTAAATCCTCTAATTCATCAGCTTCAAACTTATCACGTGCTATTACTGTCTGTACAACTCCAGTAGAATCCCTTATCAAGGCGAAGACTTTGCCCTTGTGTTCCCGTAACCTATACACCCAACCTCTAATACAAACTTCTTTGCCAACTAAGCTGTCATTGAATAGGGATTTTATTGGGAACAATTCAATGTTACATCACCTGTCCCTTTAAGTTCACAGAATCAATAAGTGTAGTGAAATTAAAACTTTATGGTGAGTGAGTGTGATATCACTCAATAAAATGAAACTCAAAGTAGTTAGGGCTATACTCCGCTACTACCATAGGTTTCTTAGTGAAGGCAGAGTTAAAATCGACGGCTTAACGCTGTTCGTTAAAAAGGGGGTTTTCAATCCAAAGTATACATTTTCGTCTACAGCTTTACTGAACTTCTTAAAGAGTAAAAGAATACGAAGTACCCTTAGAGCAATTGACGTGGGGACGGGAACAGGCATAATAGCTGCATCTCTATGTCTAACTAAGAAGCTTAAATGGGTCGTTGCAAGCGACATTAACTCTCAAACTGTTAAAGTCTCCTTGAGGAACTTTAAGGAAAACGAAGTTTACAGTTACGTGGATGTAGTAGCTTGTGACTGTTTATCGCCCTTCAGAGATTCAGCGGTTGACTTAGTAATCTCAAATCCCCCTTACTTACCGTTAAACCCTAAGGATAAGTTAGACCAGCTATTTTGTGCTGGCGGAAAGTTAGAGACATTAACCGAGATAATAGAACAAAGCCGTCATTGCTTAAAGTTACGTGGCACTCTCATATTTACAATTTCTTCTCTTACTCCCATCGACAAAGTCTCAGAGTCGTTAGTCGATAACGGCTTTGTCTACATCAGGCATCAAATAGCGAGGACACCACTCGATAAGATATACGTCATAGACGCAACGTTAGTTAGCAAAAGAGATTAAACTATAGGTCTCCCCCACCTCTCTTCATAGAATCCCTTGAGCTCACCCCTCAATATCCCTTCTAACACGTACTTAGCTCTCGTCCTAGATAGGACCTTGTTGTTGTTTCCACAGTAGGGAGAGTATATACATCTCGGACAGCCATCTCTACAAGTACACTCGCTAACTATCTTATAAGCCCTTACTATAGCCTTTTCAAATCTCTTCAATAGGAGCTTAGACACTCCAGAACCTCCTGGATAAGTGTCGTAAATGTATATGTGTCCACTCGGAAAGCTTACTCCCCCCAAATCTGTATGAGAAGCTCCAACTAAGGTTTGAGATGCCGTTATTAACGCATGTTCTATAGCATGAAAGGCTTCAGCGTTCTGGTACTCGTTCCACTCCTCTACTGTAGGGAAACTGATTAAAAGTCCTTTAGTCTTAAATCGGTATTCGTAATTTTCACCAAGTAACTCTTCTCTCACCGTGACCCAATTAGGAAAAGTCTTAACGATATACCCGTACACTACCTCTGCTAACTCGAGGCTGATGTACTGAACTTGAAGGTCTAAGATCTCGTGAGCTTCAATAGTTCTCGCTCGTTGAGGAATAGAGTAGTAAACTGGAACAGTGACGTAACCTAAATCTTGAGAGAGCCTCCTCACGACAGCTTTTCCCTTAGTTAGGGAGAGAGACAAGTACATGCGACCTCTGTGTACATAGATAGCCCCAGGATGTAATTCTCTTAACGCCATGGGCATCTCCCTCTCTCCTATCAGAATGCCATTCTCTGTGTATATTCTAACGACCTCTCCAACTCCTCTAAGGCTCATTCTTGTCCTTAAATAACTTGATCCCCTCCTAGTTAATCTCACGACTCTCCCCATCGCTCTGAGATATCCCTCGGCTATTAACTCGTTAGCTACTCTCCTTTCAAAATCGCTTAACTCCTCTAGCCTAAACGGTCTATCTCTAGCCATCGCTAAGACATGGACTTTACATATTTCCTCATTTGTTTTATCAATACTCAATGGATCGTACTTTGCGTTGAAGAAGTCCTCCGGATGTCTCTCATAGTAAGAGCTTATCGGATCTTCCCCTAAGACGACGAAGACATAAGCTCTTTGCCCTCTCCTACCGCTTCTACCAGTCCGTTGCGCGTACCTAGTAAACGTAGGTGGTATTGAGTAGAGGATTATTACGTCTAAGTCTCCAATGTCTATTCCTAGTTCTAACGTTGGAGTTGCAGCTACAGTCATTATCTCACCACTCCTAAGTCTCTCTTCTATCTCAGCCCTCTCCTCGGGCCTTAAGCCAGCTCTGTGAACCTCCACGTCGACTCCATATTTCTTGCCTAGAAGCTTGATCATTTCGACTACTCGGTGACTATCGGCGAAGATTAAACACTTAAGACCAACCTCTTGACAAGCCTTAGCTAGGGATATAACTTCAAACATTCTAGACCTCCCTAGTGGTTTTACAAAAGTATGCACAACTTCTCCCCGCTTGCCGGGACTAGAGCTAACGACCTCAAACTCGAGATCTGTTAACTCTTCGACAAACTCCTTAGGGTTGTCTATAGTAGCTGACGTTGCAATGTAAACAGGCATGTCGTTAACGAACCTACGTAGTCTACGTAGGACATAAGAGACATGAGTTCCAAAGACGCCGTTATAAACGTGCGTATCGTCTAGGACTACGTACTTTATCCCTCCTATGATGTTCCTAAACTTCTCAGATCTCTGAAGTGAGACGTGGATCATGTCGGGGTTTGTAATTAGTATCGGAGGCGGGTTACGGTATATCTCTCTCCTGACCTTAATGGGGGTGTCACCATCGTAAACTAAAGCGCGCACTCCGAAGAACGGCGCTATAAGTCTCTCAATTCTCTTTAACTGGTCTCTAGCTAAAGCTTTAGTAGGATATATCAACATAGCCTTAAGTCCTTCGAAGGGGTTTTTGATAATGTCGTCGATTATCGGAATCAAAAAGGCTTCAGTCTTCCCAGTGCCAGTTCCGGACATTATGAAAGTATTAACTCCTTTCTTGATGAGCTCAAGAGCTTTTTCTTGATGAAGGAATAGCCTTTTTATCCCGAGTCTGGAGAGTGCGACCTTTACTTCACTTGATACGTTCAAGTCTTTAACTCGAGAGCCGTATTCTAAGGCTTGAGGCAACTCCAAATATGAGCACATGAGCTTATGAGAACCATTCTTAGCTAGTCTAGTAAGAAACGGGTCTCCTTTCCACTCATACTTAATGAACAATTATTCCACCTGATCAAATCACCTCTGTCTCCTTAGCTAGTCTCTCAGCGGCTTCTGCAGTGAGTCCGGTACTACCCAATATGGTGTATCTGTCAGGCCTTATTTTATGAGCTATGGTTAACGCCTCAATTACGTACTTCGGATCAATGCCCAACTCGTAGGCATTTGTAGGAGCTCCCACGGCTCTCAGTGTATCTCTAATCTCCTCCCAGTCTCCTCCGTGAAGCCACATCATCATTATCGCTCCCAAACCTACTTGAAGACCATGAGGGGCTGCAGTAAAGCCGTACTTCTTAGACAGTATGTCGAGTGCATGGCTAAACAAGTGCTCACTGCCAGAAGCTGGTCTACTACTTCCCGCTATGCTCATAGCTACTCCACTTCCTATAAGAGCCTTTATGACTATTCTAGCGCTTTCCTCAAGTCCCTCTTTTATGTATTTAGCTCTCTTTACGATCAATTGTGCACTGAGCAAAGCTAGAGACGCTGCGTATTCACTGTAAGACTCTCCTCTCAACTTATAGGCTAACTCCCAGTCTTTTACGGCTACAAACTTGGCTAACAAGTCTCCACAACCAGCGATTAGAGTTACGCGAGGAGCTCGTGAAATTATCTTCGTATCGGCGATTATAGCTATTGGTGCTTTTGCCTTAAACGCTTGGGGAGTTAACTTCTCTATTATCTCCATTCTAAGGAGGTACGAGACTTCTGGAGAAGCTATTCCATCGTTAGCTGCACTTGTAGGGACGCTGATGTAAGGTATCCCCAGGATAGATGAGACGGCTTTGCCCACGTCGATGACCTTTCCGCCTCCGACAGCTAAGAGTAATGATGACTTGTGTCTTTTAACGTCATTGAGAACGTTCAACACACTATCAAGGGATGCAGGTCGTGAACCCAGTGAGGTACTCTTTATATTTAAGTCGCTTTCTTTGAGGACTGGTATGACTTGCTCATTAGCAATCTTAGTCGTGTGTTTTCCACCAGATAGCACGAATACTTTACCGTTAGGGCTGAACTCCTTACAGACTTCACTTACCTCTCTTATAGCTCTGGGACCAAATACTATCTTCCTAGGGATTTCCATTAACTCTAAACCCTTATCTATCAAGCCAAAACCCCTTATTGAGCTCAGCATCGCTAACTATAGTATAATTAAGAAGTTGTTCCTATTATATGGTTAGGTGACCTCAAAGCATGGTAATTTGGCTTGAAGCCCTAACGGGAAAGCAAGCTCTACTCATGGGGATAATATCCGAAGAGTTGAGCAAGTTAGGTTATGAGATTCTAATAACTACAAGGAGATACGACTACACTGTCGGAATACTCAAGATGTTAGGTTACAAACCACTGGTAATTGGAGGTTATGGGGGTAAGACTTTAGAGGGCAAGTTGATAGCTAGTGCAGAGAGACAGCTTAAACTAGCAAAGCAGATATCTAGACTTAAGGTAGAACTACACGTAACCTTTACATCCCCTGATTCGAGTAGAGTAGCATTTGGGTTAGGAGTACCGATATTAGCTTTAAGCGACTCTCCTCATTCCCATTTCGTAAACAGGTTGTCATTGCCGTTAGCTGACAGATTAATAACTCCCAAGTGCATACCCCTAGAACTATTTTCAAAGCTCATAGAAAGTGACAAAATAATACAGTTCAACGGCTTATTTGAATTAGCATGGATATTAAGAAAGAAGCCTAACAGAGAAGTACTTGAAGAATTAGGTCTAAAAGAAGGAAGTTACGTAATCTTGAGACCTGAAGAGCGATATGCCGCTTATTACAGAGAACCAGAAGTTGAAAAGCCGACTGTAGCGGATGAGTTAATAAAGGTCATACCCTCCGACTATGACATCATAGTGTTCCCTAGGTATCCAGAACAAGAGCGCTTTCTCAAAAACAAGTTTGGCAAAAGAATAATAATTCCTAAGAAGAGTTTAGACACGATTAGTCTGATCAAGTTTTCAGCCTTAGTAATAACTGGCGGCAGTACATTGGCTCAAGAAGCAGCGTTGATGGGAATACGCGCAGTTACTTACTTCCCTTACGAAGTGATAACCTGTAAGGAAATCATGAGACTAGGATTCCCTCTTCATCACTTTAAAGACTTCAAGGAACTAGTAAACTCTCTTGAAGAAGTGTTTGCGCTAGAACGCGAAGTTAATGTAAGCGAACTCTTGTCAAGACTTGAGGATCCAATTCCAGTTATATTAAAAAATGCCTTGGAGTTAATTAAGTGACTCTTATAAGGACTTTTATAACTTTATCTCTATTATCTTCTATATATTTAAATGCATCTTTTAACTCTTTTAATGAGAAGACCTTCGATATCAATCGATCAATTGCAATTTCCTTCTTCCTCAGCAACTCTATGGCGTCTAAGAAGTCCTTGAATATGTAGACAGCTGTGCCTTTGAGTTCTAACTCCCTATCTTGAATGAGACCTACTTTAACAGGGATTTCCTCCTTAAACACTCCAACGATGACTATTGTAGCGCCTCTATGAACCATGTCTATAGCCTGAGATATAGTAACAGGGTTCGAACCAACACATTCGAACACTATATCAACTCCCTCAGGACCAAAGACATCTTTTGCGACTTTGACGGGGTCCTCTCTTCTGACATTAACTGTGTGATCTATTCCAAGGGACTTAGCTACTTCGAGCTTATAGTCAGAGAGGTCAGTTATTAAGACTTCATTAGCTCCATACCTCTTAGCTACACAGGCCGTTAATAGTCCTATAGGCCCGGCTCCTAATACCACGACGTTGAGTCCTCCTATAGGCCCCACCCTCTTGACAGCATGAACTGTAACCGCTAACGGTTCAACAAGAGCTCCATGTTCGAAGGAGACTTCATCAGGTATGCTCATCACTCTATGAGCTGGGACTGTTAAGTACTCAGAGAAAGCCCCGTCAGTCTGAGCCCCTATGACTTTCATGACTACACATCTGTTGTAGTGACCAAGCCTACAGTTCAAACACTTACCACAAGTTAATAGGGGCTCTACTACAACTCTTTGACCGACTTTAAGTCCCTCGACGCCCTCACCTAACTCTTCAATAGTCCCTGAGAACTCGTGACCTAAAACTATTGGAGGCTTTATGAACGGATGTACTCCGTGATATGCGTGAATGTCGCTTCCACATATCCCACAGTATTTTACTTTAATTAATACCTCACCTGGCCTAGGCTTAGGTCTTTCAACCTCTTCCAATATTATTTCTCTAGGTCTTACCAACTTAGCCCGTAGCAATCGACTCACCCGTACATTCTTATTAGATTAAAAACCTAAAAACTTAGGCTTGTCTTCTAAACCAATTAACAAGAGTAGTTTAAACAACAGACAACAATTGGGTCACAGTAATTAAGTAGTTATGTCGAATAAGAAAAAGATAAAAGCTTAAGTAAAGGCATCTCGCTAAGTTATCACGGTGAGGTGATGGGAAGTACAAATCCCTATCAAATGGCTGTTAAACAGCTAGAGAAAGTCGGAAAGATTTTAGAACTCGATGATTGGCTCATTGAGATTCTCAAGAGGCCCAAGAGGGAAATAATAGTCATGGTCCCTGTTAGAATGGACGACGGGAGCATTAAAGTCTTCACTGGCTACAGAGTACACCATAACGACGCTAGAGGACCTTGTAAAGGCGGAATTCGTTATCACCCTAACGTCACGTTAGACGAAGTCAGAGCATTAGCTATGTGGATGACGTGGAAGACCTCAGTTACGAACCTGCCGTTAGGAGGAGGGAAGGGTGGTGTCGCATGTAACCCCAAGGAAATGTCCTTAGCTGAAATAGAGAGGTTAACTAGGAGGTACATATACACTATAAGAGAGTTCATAGGTCCTCACACTGACATACCAGCGCCTGACGTTAACACTGGCCCACGACATATGGCTTGGATAGTAGACACATACAGCACCTATACTGGTTACTATGAACCAGCAGTCGTCACTGGCAAACCCTTAGAACTCTGGGGTTCTCCTGGTAGGGTAGAAGCTACTGGGAGAGGAGTGATAGTTAACACAGTAGAGACCATAAAGAGGCTTAACATGAACCCTAAAGACGTGACAATAGCTATACAGGGTTATGGGAATGTGGGTTATCATGCGGCTAAGACAGCTAGTGAATGGGGTCTTAAAGTAGTGGCTGTCAGTGACTCTAAAGGCGGTATTTACAACTCCAATGGGTTGAACCCTGATGCTGTAATGGAACATAAGCGAAAGACAGGGAGTGTTGTAGGATTTCCTAAGGCTAAAGACATAACTAATGACGAACTGCTAGAACTTGAAGTCGACATATTGATCCCCGCAGCGATAGAAGGAGTTATAAATGAAAAGAACGCTAATGAAGTAAAGGCTAAGGTGATTGTTGAGGGGGCTAACGGCCCTACTACTCCTGAGGCTGACGAAATACTCACCGAGAAAGGGGTGTTCATTGTTCCCGACATCATCGCTAATGCGGGTGGCGTTGTAGTGAGTTACTTTGAATGGGTCCAAGGTCTCACTCGTGAACAATGGTCGTTAAAACAGGTATACGAAAGACTTGAACAAAAGCTATTGAAGACATTTAACGAAGTGTACAAGCTCTCAAAAGAGAAAGAAGTGAACATGAGGGACGCTGCACATATGATAGCTATTGACAGAGTCGTCAAGGCTATAATGTTGAGAGGAATTTGGCCTTAATGTACTCACCTTTCCATAAGACGTATCTGTTTAAAAGTTGCAAGAGTTCATGAGCGTTAATCGTATGTACTTTACTCACATTTATTAAAATTAAAGGAAATTTTTTAGATGGGTGATAGTAGTGGTAATCAAGTACGGTGTAGTAGGAGTTGGAGTGGGAGGGACTTTTGCAACAAGAGCTATAAAAGAGATTCTAGAACCTGAAGGAGTAGCCACTGTAGAAGCCGCTTGTAGCGCGCACGAAGAGAGAGTTAAGGGTTTTGCATCTAAATGGGGAATAAAGAAGTGGTACACAAATTATAGGGATTTCCTCACTAAATCCGGGATAGATGCCGTCATAATTTCAACCCCTCACTACCTACACTTCCCTCAGACGATAGAAGCCATAGAGGAAGGGTTACACGTGTTAGTGGATAAGCCCATGGCGATAAACTTAAACGAAGCCGACGAAATGATTCGAAGGGCTGAGATGAGAGGTGTAAAATTAGGGGTGATTCTACAGAGTAGGTTTGACCCTAAGTTGAGGAAGATTAAAGGAATCATAGAGGAAGGTAAGCTAGGGAAACTTGTGCTAGGCGAGGCTTATGTCGAGTGGTTCAGAACTCAAGAGTACTATGACAAGAGTTTCTGGAGAGGTAGGTGGGCTACTGAGGGAGGTGGGGCTTTAATAAATCAGGCTATACACACTATAGACTTGTTAATTTGGCTAATGGGTGACATCGATTACCTCTGGGCACTTATAGGGACTATGACTCATAATATTGAAGTCGAGGACTTAGCAGTCGCTACGATGAAGTTTAAGAACGGCGCCTTTGGTCTAATTCTAGGTAGTACTGCCACTTATCCTGGCTTTCCTCATAGGCTAGAGATACACGGAGCCAAAGGTTCAATCATATGGGAAGCTGAAATGATAAAGAAAATCTCAATAGTAGGTGAGCCAGAGTACTCAGAAGTGGAAAGAGCTAAGGAATTAGAGTCTTGGGCTCGACCCGAAGCAGTCCCTCCAAGAAACCATGCTGAGTTGATAAGGAACTTCACTAGGGCAATAGAAGAGGATAGGAATCCTCTCGTAGACGGAAGAGAGGGGAGGAGATCCTTAGAAGTGATAAGGGCGATATACCACTCTGGCAAGACAGGAAAAGTGATCTGCTTCCCATTTAAAGAGTAAGATTGTTAAAGTTCTATGAAGTCCATTAAAGCCATTATTTTTGACCTAGACGGAACTCTAGTGAACTCAACTCCATCTCACATAGCTGCATGGTTAGAAGCTTGTAAGATCATGGGGTTAACTGGAATAAAGGAAAACCAAGTTGAAAAGTTAATGGGTAGAACTAGCTATGACATAGCGAGAGAACTCTTACGTATAGCCAAAGGATCCATTTCTCTAACACAAGAATTAGCTAAAGTTAAGGACGAACTCTTCGTCAAGAAGTACACTAATAGAGTTGAGATCATCGACTGCGCTGACTGTGTATTGATGGAGCTTAAGCGAATGGGGCTTAAGATTTGCGTCGTATCATCTAATCCTAAAGAGCTAATACTTAAAGTCCTAAAGAACACAGGGTTAATGAAGTACGTTGACTCAATAGTTGGCCAGGATGAAGTCAAAGAGGGTAAGCCAAGCCCAGAGCCGATATTACTAGCTCTAAAACGCTTATCCGTTAAACCTGATCAAGCACTTGTTATAGGGGATAGTGAGTATGACATCATAGCAGCGAATAGGGCGAATGTGAAGAGCATTGGTGTGAATGAAGATCCGGGTAAAAGAACTAAGCTGGTTAATAGTGGAGCCTTAATGGTCGTTAGTGAGCTAAGTGAAGTAGTGAAAGTAATCAAGGAGTTGTTAGCTAAAGATATTCCTTCCAATACTTCACACTAGCCTTGAGGTCTTCAATGACTTTATCCTCTCTGTACTCGAATGGGTGTATTATTTCTAAGAACAAGTAGTTCTCCTTAGAGTCACTTTCCTCTAAAGCCTCAATTAGCTTTTTCGGGTGAATTATGCCTATCTTGTTATATTCCTCAGTAAACGGCCAATGCCTATCAGCTTTACCATCAGTCTGTTGAACATGAATACACGGAGATTCACTACCTAACTCTCTTAACCATGCGTAAGGGTCTAAGTCTTTCTCCTCGGATGTCCACGGATTACAAGCATGACCTACGTCAATACAGAGCTTTATAGGAACATGTGAACCTTCGTTAGCTAACTTCAACAATTTCTTAGCCTCACTTATAGTAGCTGGTGGTTCTCTGGCTACTGGCATTGGTTCCCATAATAACACTTTTATGTTTTTAGCCTTAGCAACTCTACTCAAATACTTCAAGTTCTCAATCAATACACTTATCAAGTAATCCTTTCTCTTCTCATCTTTGTAATCTTTCCAAGTCATCGCAGCTACGTGTCCACCTACTCCTTCAACATTCAGCTTAGAGGCTACATCAATAGCCGACTCATACCAGTCTAGGGCATCTGCTCTTAAACCTGGGTCAGGATGCATTAACAAGTTAAAGGAGTAAGCGGCAAGTCCAGTAAAGGCGCTTTGTATTACTATGCCGTATTCCCTAGCTACATCGAGGATCTCTGATATCATTGTGTCTCTAGCGATCGGTTTAGTCCTTGGATCTAACAAGTCAAAGGAAAATTGGACTACCTTCAACTCTAGTTCTGAAGCGGTTATTTCAATCCACTCTCTAGGAGTAACATATCGCTTGACAGCCCAGCAATTGTTTACTCCTAACGTAAGCTTGACCATATTGTCACCTTTTTTAATTCTGCGTTAACTTTTATATTGTTTGACTTAACCTACAGTTGTATTTCTGCACTTGAGTTGACTAGGGCAGAACAATCAGATACTTTCACGAAGCACTATCTAAGTGACATATAACTTACGTCGCGACTATGATAACACGGTGTATGGATGTTAGCAGAGCTTCTAGAGATGGCTGTGGAGAGGAGAGAGGATTTGATCAACAAGATAAGGTCACTTCGAGTACGTGAAGACACTGTGAAGAGGCTATGGATACCCTACACTCCTAAGCCCCTTGAAGGAACAGTTGTGTGCGGAGTTGATGGAAGTGTGAACTTTAAGGAGTTCAAGGGGTTTTCGATCTTCGCCCTGTCGGCAGAGGCGGTAATGCTTGACGGAGAGACGGTTGAGAAAGTTAAGTTATGTGACCTTGACATTCTGTATCCCTACTTTAGGACTCGAGAAAGGGTAAGAGTCTACATGTTGATCGCGGAAACATTAGTGGCCTTAAGGGCATGTGAAAAGGCGGACATGATTCTCCTCGATGGCTCGATCATAAGTAACATAGCGAGACACGCTACAAGGAGTCTTAGTTTGATTAGAGAAGTCTTTAATGACAGCATGTTAGTTAGATTACTTGAAGATGAGGAGTTTAACGTGAGGGACTTAACGGACTATTTGTCCTCTAAAGGAGAGTTCTCAGAGAACTACATTCTTTGCATTGAGCTCTTGAAGTACATAATGTTATTCAAAAAGTTAATTAGAAAAGGTAAAGGAAAGTTAATTAGTATTGCTAAGACATCACAAAGTACATTACACTTCAAAGGACCTAAGCCAGACATAGCAGTCTTTGAGAGACTCACTAGAGCTACAGGCTTTTCAAAGCCAGTTGTGAGGAGATTAAGTGACATCTTAACTGCCATGAGAAGTAAGCTTCCGAACTTCTTAGAGAATTTCTTCAAGGATGTTGAAATGACTACGTTTTACTTCAGAATAGCTGAGGGAGGACCAGTGTTGAAAGCTGAAGTTCCAACTAGGCTCTCACTTAGGGATATTGAAAGGCTCCTTGACATAATATCAGCATACTCAGTGATGGGATACCCCTATCCACTCAAGAAAGCTCACGCAGATAGTGACATAAGGGATCAAGACATGGAGTGCATATTGAGAGTCTTAAGTCTTTACGGTGAAAGGACTGGGAGAGAGCAACATGAAGTTGCCATTAGACGGTGGTATTAGGTGATAAAGTGAGGAAAGTCATTGGCTATACTATAGGGGAAGCAACTCCAACTAAGGTCACATTCATATCAAAAGAAGTTCCTACTGTTGGACAATATGTTGTGCTTGAGTACTGTGATAAACGGGTCCTTGGTATGATACAGAGCTTGGTTAGAGGTAGTGTCTCAATAACAGAGAACATATATGACCCTACAGCCGTTGAGAGGATAAGAATATTTGAGAATAGTGGGACTCATTATATCAAGGGGACTATAAAGATACTTGGAGATGTAGAGAGCTTAAAAATACCTAGAACTCCTCCACCACCTGCAACAGAAGTTTATGAAGCTGACTCTAACACCTTAAGACAGATATTTGGGAATGACAGCGGAGTGGGGATTAAGATAGGAGTCTTAATTTCACAACCAAACGTTCCAGTTTACGTTGACATTAATAAAATGGTTTCGAGACACTTAGCAATATTAGCGATTACTGGAGCTGGAAAATCAAATACCGTTGCCATAATAGCTGATGGAATTGCTCAACTTGGAGGAGCTGTTTTAATATTTGACATGCACTCAGAGTACTCTACTGCTAGGTTCAAAAGCGGCAAGCCTAACGTTATTCAAGCTAGAATAAACCCAGTAAACTTGTCTACGAGTGAACTCCTAAAACTGCTCAACATAGACCAGTCCTCGTTTAAGCAAGAGAGGTATTTCAGGAAAGCCCTCAAAGAGGCTAAGAGAAAGTTGCTATCTGGGCTAATACACCCAGACCAACTACTTGGGGTAATTCAAAGAGAGTTAGAGAGGTACTCTGAAGAAGACAGGTATAAACCTGATAGGTCTAGCATAATGTCAGTTGCAAATAAAGTCGAAGGCCTCTTAGACCGTTATGAACATGTAATCGACTATTATGCGCCAGATGTAGTTGACCAGTTAAAACTAGGACGTGTCAACGTAGTAGACCTAGGTCAAGTAGACGAGGAAGCAGCCGATGTCATAGTTAGTCACTCCTTAAGTAGCTTATTGTCGAGTAGGAAGAGGTATACTACCAGAGGAGAAGGCATTCCGTTTCCCGTTTTCGTAGTTCTAGAAGAGGCACACATACTAGCTCCTAAGGATAGGAGTACGTTATCGAAGTACTGGATAAGTAGAATTGCTAGAGAAGGCAGGAAGTTCGGCATAGGGCTATGCCTAGTGAGTCAAAGACCAAAAGCCCTCGACCCTAATACACTTTCACAGATGAACAACATGATAGTACTAAGGCTAGTTGAACCTTCAGATCAAAGATATGTTCAAGAGGCTAGCGAGACTCTCAGTGAGGACTTAGTAGAGCAACTTCCATCCCTCAATGTCGGAGAAGCGATAGTGTTAGGCATGATGGTGAAGATCCCTGCTTTAGTGAAAATAGACAAGTTTGAAGGGAAGTTAATTGGGGGGGACTTAGACGTAGTGAGAGCTTGGAAGAGGTGCTCCTCTATTCTAACTAAAAAGGCCGTCGTGGAGACTAGGGAGTTAGATAACATGCTAGAGTCCTGGTGAGATAGTTTATTAGAACTTTTGATGGTTGTTAACAGGAGGAAGAGAGCCATGCTGATAGGACACATATCTGACACTCACCTAGGCTTCAGACAATACAACTTAGAAGAACGAGAAGAAGACTTCTACAGAGTCTATAACGAGCTCGTGGAAAAACTAATAGAAGAGCACATCGACTTAGTGGTTCACAGCGGCGACTTGTTCGAAAGCCCTAGACCACCGACTAAGGCGTTGTTAGTAGTCCAAAGCTCTGTACTCAAGCTACGAGAGAAAGGAATAGCCTTTTACGCTATACCAGGAGGGCACGATCAGTTTAAGAGAAGAGGCTTGCCTCCTCATGCGTTGTTTGAGAGGTTGGGCATGAAAGTGTTAACTCATAGGAAGCCTTACGATGTATTTAAGAAGGGAAACCAAGAAGTCTTCGTTGCAGGGTTTCAACACGTCCCCAAACACTTGAAAGGAGCTCTCTTAGCTCTCCTAAGTCAACTATCTAGTGAAGCTAGCAAGTACAAGAAAAAAGTTTTAGTACTCCATCAGTCGATTAAAGAGTTCTTCCCGATAGATTACGAGCTTAGCTTAGCGGAACTACCCGATAACTTCAACTATTATGCACTAGGTCACATTCACAAGAGGATAGTAAAAGAGTTTGGAAGAGGACTGCTAGCCTATTCAGGGTCTACAGAGGCGTGGAATAGGAAAGAGTATCAGGACTACGTCAAAGAAGGTAAAGGAGCGTACATCGTTGACTTATCAGGTGACGAACCGCTTATTCACAAGTTAGACGTTAGCTCTGTTAGACCTCACTTCATTGAAGAGATACAAGTTAACAAACTCAATTACCAACTTCGTAAGTTAGCGAGTCAAATTAAGGAGTTCGAAGTAAAGCCTATTGTTCACTTAACGGTTAGAGGCTTAGCCATTAACAGGAAGTTAGTGAGGAGCTTAGCCTACAGAATCCTATCTCCACATGCTTTGACAGTTAGGTTAGAGTTCGAACAGGAACGACTAATTGAAGGGGAGAGCATACTTGAAACTACCTCAAAGTTAGACATGAGAGAACTCATGTATGAGGAATTGAAAAATCCTAGAGTTGCTGAACTAGCCTACAGGCTCTTTGAAGTCCTTCGAAAGGAGGACTTAGAAGAAGCAAAGAAGTTAGCGAGGGAGTTTTATGAAGCAGGAATCTTCTAGGTGACAGTACATGATTCTTGAGAAGGTGACGCTCAAAAACTTCCTCTCTCACCGAAGTACGGAGGTAGTATTTAGAGATGGCGTCATTGCTTTCATAGGACCCAACGGGGCTGGTAAAAGTGCCATACTTGACGCCATAAGTTTCGCATTGTTCAAAGAACATAGTAGAGGTAGGGCTCTTGACGTTCTTGTTAGAAGGGGGAGCGGTAGTGCTGAGGTCACGTTGAGGTTTAGAGTAGGCGACAAACGTTACGTTGTTAACAGGAAAATAATTAAGAGCAGTAAAGGAGTTAGGTGTGAGGCTTATCTACACTGTTACGACATAGGTCGAATGAGACTGATCGCGCGTGGAGAGAGAGCCGTTAACGAGGAAATGTCCAAGATACTGGGGATAGACCGCAACACCTTCATAAATGCAATATACATCAGACAAGGTGAGATAGATAAGCTCATTACCTCCCAAGCCCACGAGAGAAAAAGAGTGATATCGAAGCTTCTTGGCTTAGAAGACCTAGAAAGAGCTTGGAAGTTGATCAGAGAGATAATCTTGGACTATGAAAGGGAGAAAGCGAGGTTAGAGAGCATTCTCGATGAGAGAGATAGAGTTGTTATGGAAATCGGTGAAATAAAGAAAGAGCTTGGAACAATTAAGCAAAGGCTAGGAGAAGAGACAAATGCCCTCGCTAAAGTCGAGGAGTTGTTGAGAAAGTATAAGAAAAAGCTTGAACTCCTAGAACAGAGAAAAAGAACATATGAGAAGTTAACGCTTAACTTAAAGCTGGTCAAGCGAGAAATCGAGGACATTTCACTTGCATTAGAAGAGAAAACAAATACATTTAAAGAGATAATTAGGGCTGAAGAAAGGCTCAAAGAGCTAAGAGGGATAGAGTCTCGTCTCATGAGACTTGAAGAGTACTACGCCGTGAAAAAGGAGATCGCTTCATTTAATGAGAAGAGAGAGATGTTATTAAAGGAGTTAAACGAGGTACTAGAGGCTATTAGGGCGATTAAGGAGTTAAGTGGCCGTTGCAAAGAGTACAAGAAATTAAGCGAGGAGAAAGAAAGACTTAGAGCTCTCATGGAGAGGAAGTCGATCATCGAGAAGTTAATTGAGGAGAAGAGGAGGAAGGTTAAAGAACTTTCATCAAAGATTGAAGAAGCGCTAAAGAAGCTAAAGGAACAAGTGGAACGAGTATCAGTAAAACTCAACATTAAACGCGTAGAAAGTGCAGAGGAGTTAGTCAAGACTTTGAAGGAGACAGTTGACTATTACGACAAGTCAATAAAGGATTTGAGCAATGAACTGAATGAACTGGAGCGCGAAGGCGGAGCACTTAACCATGCTCTTGAAGAATTGAGAGCATCGATCAAGCAGTTGGAGAGGAGTGAAGGAAAGTGCCCTCTCTGTAAGTCAGAGCTAACTGAGGTGAGAAGATTCGAGTTATTGAAGGAGTACGAGAACCGTTATGAAGAGGTTAAGGAGAAATTAAGCAAAGTGAAAGCGGTAAGAGGAGAAGTCAAAAAGAAGTTAAATGAGTACAGAGCACTCTTAGACGAACTACGTAACGTGAAAGTTGACGATTTGCTAGTTCTTGATAACGAAGTTAAGCGATTAACTACTCAATTATTCGACGAAGAGAGATCCCTTAACAAGCTATTACAAGAGCGTCAGAGATTAGAAGTAAAGGCTAATCAAAAGAGGTTAAACGAGTTGAATCAACGCCTTGCAGTTCTAGAAAGTGATTATAAGCGCTATATCGTAGCTGAGAGTGTGTTAAAGAGGTTAAACAAGGAAGATCTAGAGAAAGAGGTTAAGTCCTTAGATTTAAAGCTCAGGGAGTTGGAGATCGAGTTAGCAGCATTTAAGGAACAGTTCGGAGAGTTAAGTCTCAAAGAGCTAGAAGGTCGCATTAACGACTTAAGGAAACTAAAGAGTGAACATGACAAATTATTGGGATTAGTAAGCTACAAAGAGAAGTTGATAAGAGAGCTAGAAGAGTTAAAGGAAAAGCTTAGCAAGAAGAAGGAAGTTGCTAACGAGATAGAGAAACAGATCAAAGAATTAGAGTACGAT
>Ga0180302_10000378_pt1 | contig 19004 bp, 29 predicted proteins | sample GuaBasSediGuay17_FD_121794 | JGI IMG/M metagenome (GOLD analysis project Ga0180302, IMG submission 121794) | Subseafloor sediment microbial communities from Guaymas Basin, Gulf of California, Mexico - Guay17, Core 4571-4, 12-15 cm | ecosystem: Environmental > Aquatic > Marine > Hydrothermal... | reverse complement strand
GTAATTGAAAAAAAAGTTTTACTTGAATTTTTAAAAGAAATTGAAAAAGAGGAACTAAAAATAAAGAAAAAAAGAAAAAAATAGTCTCTTATTCTTTTTTTGGTCTCATCAAAGGAAAAAGTATTATTTCTCTTAAGGTTTTAGAATTGGTAAGAACTGCAGAAAGTCTATCAATTCCCATTCCAAAACCTGCAGCAGGAGGCATTCCATACTCTAAAGCTTCTATGAAATCTTCATCAAAAGGATGAGCTTCTCTGTCTCCTTTTTTCTTTTCTTCTTGCTGCTCAATAAATCTCTTTTTTTGCTCTATTGGATCATTGAGTTCAGAAAAAGCATTAACTATTTCCCATCCAGCTACTATGAGTTGAAACCTAGCTGCCAAGGTTGGATCTTTTTCCCATCGCTTTGCCAAAGGAGTAAGCTCTATTGGTTGGTGGAGAACAAAGGTAGGATCTTTAATCCCAGAAAGGCAAAGTTTTTTAAAAAGATCATCAAATAATTTTGCTTTTGATTTTCCTTCAACAGGAATTTTTTGATCTCTGGCAAGTTCTTTGAGTTTTTCCTCTTTAATCTCTCTTGCATTTTTGCCCAATTTTTCAGATAAAAGATCGAAAAATTCAACTCTTTTAAAAGGGGTTTCAAAACTTATTTTTCTTCCCTGATATTCAACTTCTAGTTTCCCAAAAATCTTTTTAACCACAAAAGAAAGCATCCTTTCACAAAGTTTCATTAAATCTTCATAATCAGCGTATGCCCAATAGAATTCAAGACTTGTAAAATCTGGATTATGGCTTCTATCTATCCCTTCATTTCTGAAAACTCTTCCTATTTCAAAAACCTTTTCAAATCCTCCAACAAGCAGTCTTTTTAAATAAAGCTCTGGAGCAATTCGAAGATAAAGTTTTAAATCTAAAGCCTCAAGATATGTTTCAAAAGGCGTGGCTGATGCTCCTCCAGCTAAAGGTTGAAGGATAGGAGTTTCTACTTCAATAAAACCTTCTTTTTGAAGAAAATTTCTAATCTCAGAAATAATTTTGGAGCGAATGATAAATTTTTCTTTAACTTCTTTTTGCATTAAAAGATCAAGATATCTCTTTCTAAATCTCTCTTCAATATCCTTCAGCCCATGCCATTTCTCTGGCAGAGGAAGAAGGCTTTTGGCGAGCATTTGGTATTCTTCTACCTCAATTGTCTTTTCACCAGTTTTTGTCAAGAAAAGAGTTCCTCTAAAATAAACAAAATCTCCTATATCAAAGTTTTCAAGAAAAAATTTATATTTCTCTTTTCCAAGCTTGTCTCTTCTTAAATGAGCTTGAAATTTTCCCGTTCCATCTTCAAAATCTAAAAAAGTAGCTCCACCATGTTTTCTTATTTGTTTTATCCTTCCTACCAAGGCAATTTCTTTTCCTTTCAGTTTGTCAAAATTTAAAATTGCCTCTGAAATTTTTTTGTGAGGCTTTACTTTTGAAGGATAGGGATCAATTCCTGCTTTTTTTAAATTTTCAAGTTTTTTCAATCTTTCTTTTTTAATCTCTAAAATCCCCATAGTGAGAATTTATTTTAGCAAGGAAAATGAAAAATAAAAAGGCTTATTTTTTGATCTTTAAAAGAAACTTTTCTATTCGATCAAAAGCCTCTTTTATTTGATCAATTTCTCCTCCAAAAGAAATTCGAAGGTGATTTTCTCCCAAAGGCCCAAAAGCAATGCCAGGAATAGTAACTACTTTTGCTCCAAAAAGAAGCAGAAGTGAAAGTTTGAGATCGTTTGTTTGAAAACGAGAAGAGACTGTTTTCATCTTTTTTTCAACTTTCTTCTCAAGAGAAAGAGGAATCTTTTTTAGATTTAATTTCTTGAAATTAACTTTGGGAAAAACATAATAAGCTCCCTCTGGAGGAATAAATTGAAAAAAGCTCTTTAATTTTTCAAGTCTTAAAAGAGTATATTTTCTCTTTTTCTCAAACTCTTTTTGAAATTGGGAAGGCGGCTTTCCTCCAAAAATCTGAAGAGATAATAAAGCGCTGTATTGAGAAATTGTAGGAGCACAAATATACGCCTCATCAAAGACTTTATAAATTTCTTTTAAAAGAGAAAAAGGAGCTACAAGAAATCCTACTCTAAATCCTGTCATCGCATATTTTTTAGAAAAACTAAAACAAACTATACTTCTTTCTCGGGCATTCTTAAACGAAAGAAGACTCCAGAATTTCTTTTTATAAGTTAAAAAATCGTAGGTTTCATCTGAAATTATAAAAAGGTCATGTTTTCTGGCGATTTTAATTATCTTTTCTATATCTTTTTTGGAAAAAACAAACCCCGTTGGATTTGAAGGATTTGAAAATAAAATCGCTTTAGTTTTTAAGCTAATGGCTTTCTCTAAAGCAGAAAAATCTGGTCTCCAATTTTTCTCTTCCAAAAAGGGAACAAAAACTGGTTTTCCTCCTGCAAGTTTTATTTGCTCAATATGAGAAGAATAAGCTGGACAAAAAATTATTACTTCATCTCCTTTCTCTATCAAAGCTAAAATAGTAGAAAATGTCCCTGAAATAGCCCCCGAAGTTACAAGAATTTCTTTTTTGAAGTCAATTTTTACTTGATAAAGTTTTCTTAAAACTGAAGCAATTTTTCTCCTTAAAGCTAAATCTCCCAGGCCACAAGAGTATTTGTTAAGTTGAGGAAGTTCAATTATTGCCCGACATAATTTCTCTTTAATTTCTTTGGGCAAAGAAAAGGAAGGTATTCCCTGCCCTAAAGCAAAATTCACTCCCTTTTCTTCCTTCGCCCAAAGAGTCATTCTTCGAATTAAAGAAACCTCAATCCCTTCTGTTCGAGAAGCGAAATTTTTCATAAGAGAAGCAAAAAGTGAGTAAAGGGGATTTTACCCCAAAGGCCTTCTTGTTGTCAAGAGGAGTTCTTGATTTTTCAAGAAAAATAAATTAAAATGAAGGCGACTTTACCAAAAAGGAGACTCCTTTTTGGTTTTTATTTTAAACCCAAAATTTATATGGAAAAAATTTTAGAAAAAGTCGTCTTTGAATATCTGAAAAAAACAATAGAAAAAGCTCTAAAGCTAGCTAAAAGGAATGAAGGAAAAAGAATCTTGAGAGCAACTCCCAAAAGGCCAGAAGATGTGGAAATTGAAATAGACAAAGTAGGAGAAGAAATATTAAAAGAAATTCTTCAAAAAAATAATCTTAAAGTAGAAGTATTTTCTGAGACAAAAGAAGGAAATATTGAATGCAAAAATCCTGATTTTTTTGGAGCTCTAGATCCATTTGATGGTTCTATGCTTTTTCTTCAAGGAATTGAACATTTTTGGTATACTGCATTAAGTTTTTATGGAAAGGACTTAAATCCAATAATTTGTGGTGTGGGAGATATTTTAAATAAAAAAATTTATTTAAGCCTTAAAGAGGGAAATTTTGTTTATGATCTTGAAACAAAAGAGAAAAAGAGAATTTTTCCTTCCCTGAAGGAATCTTTAAAGGAAAAAATCACAATAGCAAGTTATATTATGAGCTCTGAATACTCAAAAAAGTTCCTTGAAATTTTCGGAGATTTAATCACAAATCTTCCTCCAAGATGTATCTTTTATCCAAGCGGAGGTTCTTATATCTATGCCTATCTTGCAGCCGGGATCGTAGATGCTTATATTATGTTTAATGAACCTCGATCTGAAATTGACCCTGGTTTTCCAATCGCCAAAAAAGCAGGTTGCATGATTGTGGAAGTAAAAAATAATGGAAAAATAGAAGAGTATAAATTTATTCCAAGGTCTCAAGAAAAAAAGGTCGATTTATTGATTGCTACCTCTACCAAAAAACTTCTTGAGGAAATTGTAGATTATTATTTCCAAAAAACAAAAATATGAAAGAGGAATTATTTAATCTTAAACCCATCCGAAAATTTATAAAGGGAGTGGGAGAAAAAATAGAAAAATATTTTGGAAAAAAACCAGGTGCTATCATTGCTCTTGAAGATGATGGGATTTTCTATGGTAAAGCTCTCTTTGAATGGCTCAAAAAAAGAGGAAAAAAAGACTTGACTTTAATTTTTATGGACCATAACGGGAAAGGAATGGAAAAAGAAAAGCTTAAAGGAAGAAAAGTACTTGTGGTGGATAATGACATAATTACAGGACAAAGTTATCGTCAGGTGATGAAAATTTTAAAAAAAGAAAAACAAAGGCTAGATATAAAAGATGTAAAATATGCTGTTCTTTGTGACAGAAAGGGGCTGGCTGACTTTTCGGTTGAAGGTTATCCTCCTCCATTTTCTTTTGAAAAAAAGAAACTAGACAATATTGATCTTAAAATCTTATCTGACTTAAGTAAAGATGGCAGAAAATCTTTTGTTAAGATTGGGAAAGAAATTGGAATCAGCTCAGTGGGAGTAAAAAAACGAGTTGATAAGATGGTAAAAGCAGAAATATTTCAAGTAAGGGCGGTTTTAAATATTAGAAAATTTTTCAAAGCTAGTGCTTTAATTGGAATTGATGCCGATCCCAAAACCATTCAGCGTCTGATAAAAAAATTCAAAAAATGTCCTCTTGTCTATAATCTCGTTAAGCTTTCTGGACATCACAATCTTTCTTTAAACATTGTCGCTCCTGATGCTAAACGAATTGAAATTTTTGTTGACAAACAAATTAGATCTGACCCAAATGTAAGATACCTTGAAGTTGACATTGGAGATGTTCCAATTGTTCCAGAATATTTTTCACTGCCAATTTATGAAAAAAGAAAAAGAATCTGTCCTTGTGGAGAAAAATGTAATGAATGTGAATACAAAGCCCAATGTCAGTGCTGTCTTCTCTCAAGCTGGTATAAGGGCCCAATTTTATGAAGTGTGATTTTCATATCCACACTTCCTTTTCATCTGATAGTTCTCTTAGCCCAAAAAGACTTGTTGAAATTTGTCTTGAAAAACAAATTGATTGTATCTGTGTGACAGATCACAATGAAATAAAAGGAGCTCTTCAAACTCTTCATTTTGCTTTTGATAAACCTTTGCTTGTAATTTGCGGAATGGAAGTCAAAACTGAAAGAGGAGACATTTTACTTTTGAACTTAAAAAAGAAAATAAAAAATTTTTCCAGCTTTGAAGAATTAATTAAAAAGGCAAGGAAAGAAAAAGCATTTGTCGTTCTGCCCCATCCTTTTGCTTTTCCCATAGCTTTCAGAAATCCAAAAGAAGTAGTAGAAAAAGGTTTAATTGATGCTATCGAGGTAGAAAATGCTTCTTCTTACAGTTTGGCAAACAAAATGGCAAAAAAGCTTTGCCAAAAGTTTGATTTTCCTTTTACCGCTGGATCAGATGCTCATCATGAAATTATGGTTGGCAAAGCTTATCTTGAAATAGAAGGAGAAAATCTAAAAAAAGAGGAAATTTTTGAGAGAATCAAAAAAAGAAAAGCAAAAATAAAAAAAGAAAAAATTAGTCTTTTTGAAAGAGGAATTGAATATTCAAATCGAGTTTTTGCAAAAATTAGGCATTTTTTTGAAAAAGAATCAATCTCTTTTCTTCCAAGACCTAAAGTTTAGTTAAAACTTGAGCTTTTCCATTAACAATCGCTACCTGATCCTCAAAATGACAAGAGAGACTTCCATCTTTTGTCACAAAACAGAACTTTCCTTTAAGTTTCACCTCTCCTTTCCCCATTGTTACCATCGGTTCGATACAAAAAACCATTCCTTCTTTGATTTTTGCTCCTTTTTTTCTTTTTCCATAGTTTAAGATTTTCGGATCCTCATGAAGTTTTTTCCCAATCCCATGCCCGCAAAGACTTTTGACTACCGAAAATCCTCTCCCTTCAACATATCTTTGAATAGTATTGCCAATATCTCCTATAGTGTTACCAATTTTAGCTTTTTTTATTGCTAGTTTTAAAGCTTTTTTTGTTACTCTAACTAGTCTTAAAACTTCTGGAGAAGCTGTTCCTCCAACTACAAAGCTTCGGGCCATATCGCAAAAATAGCCTTTCCAACAAATTCCAAGATCTAAAGATAAAAGGTCTCCTTTTTTTAATTTTCTTTTTGAAGGAAGACAATGAACTAATTCTTCATTTATTGAAACACAAAGAACTGCAGGAAAACCTTCATATCCCAAAAAAGCAGGCTTTGCACCTGCTTTTTTGATTAATTTTTGGGCCAATTTTTCAAGATAGTCCGTTCTTACTCCTTCCTTAGCTTCTCTTTTGAGTCTTTCCATAATTCGAGCCAGAATTCTCCCTCCTTCTTTCATAATCTCAATCTCTTCTTTTGTTTTTAAAGTGATCATTTTATCCTTCTAAAATCTTTAAAATTGAAGAAAAAACTTCAGCTACTGTTCCTTCTCCATTGACTTTTTCTACTTTAAATGAATTCTTTTTTAAGTATTCAACAATAGGAAAAGTTCTTTTTTTGTACTCCTCCCATCTTACCTTTATTGTTTCTGGATCATCCAGTCCTTTTCTCTTAATAAGCTTTGAACCATCTAAAGGGCAAATTGTAAGATTTTCTGTTTCCTTTGTCCAAAGAATGGGATGACGAAGAAGTTGACAAATCCTTCGATGAGAGTTTCGAAAAAGAGAGACTTCAAAAGGAATATCAATTAATATTGTTTTTATATTTTCTTTTCCGTACAGCTTTTCCAAAAGAGGCATTATTCTTTCTGCTTCATAAAGAGTTCTTGGTGAACCAGAAAAAACAATTCCTTTTCCTTCTTTGGCCAATCTTTCAATTTCTTTTTTTACAAGCCAAGTAACAAAGGGGGGGCTACAAAGAAGCCCTTTTTTCCATTTTTCCTTTTCTTCAGAAATTGAATAATATTTTCCCTCAATCTCTATCTTTTCTTCAATATTTTCTTCAAAAGCTTTCTCCAAAATTTTACTTGTCTCAAAATAAAAAAGATCAAATTTTTCAGCTAAAAGAATAGCCTGCGTTCCCTTGCCAGCGCCGGGAGGACCAAGAAGAATTATAATTTGACTTTTTTTACTCATAGGCTCGCATTTCAAGTTCAGATTCAATTTGTTTTGCAGTCTCAAGTACCACAGAAACAATAATTAAAAGAGAAGTTCCTCCTACAGCAAAAGAAAAAACGCCAATTTTTGTTAAAGATTGGATAATGCTTGGCATAACTGCGATCAAACCCAAAGATATAGCTCCCAAAAACAAAACTCGGTTTAAAATTTTTCTGATAAAGTCAGCGGTATTTTTCCCTGGTCTAACTCCAGGTATAAAACCTCCCATCTTTTGAAGATTTTCGGCGATATTATCAGGATCAAAAGTAACAGCAGTATAGAAATAAGTGAAAAGAAAGACTAAAGTAAAATAAGAAATACCATAAAGCAAAGAATTTTGAGAAAAATCTTTCAAGGCTTGAGCAAAATGAGCTAGCCAAGAAATTTTACTTGAAGCAAAAAAGTTTCCAAAAAGCCCTGGGAGCATTAATATTGAAAGGGCAAAAATGATAGGAATAACTCCAGCTGGATTAATCATTATCGGAAGATAAGTCTGGGCTCCACCATACATTCGATTTCCTCTAATTCTTTTAGCATAAGCTACAGGAACATTTCTTCTTGCTTCGTTAATTATTACAACCCCAAAACAAATCAAAATGGCTGCCGAAAAGAATAAAATCCAAGAAGGAATTTGAGAGGGATCATAATTTAAAATCGCCTGATGAATAGAAACTGGAACCCTGGCTACAATTCCAGCAAAAATTAGAAGTGAAATCCCATTACCAATTCCTTTTTCGGTAATAAGCTCTCCAAGCCACATTAAAAATATAGAGCCAGCCGTAATTGTGATTAAGGAAGCAGAAATTGAAAGAAAAGAAGTATCAGACAAAACTTTTTGAGCCTGAAGAAGCCGGAGCATTCCAAAACTTTGAAGAAGAGCTAAAGGAACTGTTAAAATTCTGGCATATTGATTGAATTTTCTTCTTCCCGCCTCTCCTTCTTCTTTATACATTTCTTCAAGTCGAGGAAAAATTAAAGTTAAAAGTTGCATTATGATGATAGCAGTAATATAAGGACCAAGACCAAGCATTACTATTGAAAGACGCTGAAGAGCTCCACCAGTGAAAAGATTCATTAGCCCAAAAAACTGGTTAATTTTAAGAAAATCTGCCCATCTTTCTTTATCAATTCCTGGAATAGGAATATTGGCAGTTAAGCGGAAAATTGCCATTATAAAAAGCACAAAGAGTATTTTTCTTCTTAAATCTTTGGCTTTAAAAAGGGCAATGATTTTTCCTATTTTCATAATTTTATTCTCCTCTTTTTTTAGGAATTCGCTTGATTAAATCACGAAGCGCAGGTCTGATCTTTGCTCCTGCTCTTGACTTTTGTCCTTTTATTCCCCTTCCACAATAAGTACCTCTTTTGCCTCCTCTTCCTACTCTTTTTTTCTTTTTTAGTTTATGCTCGGGTTGAATTTGATGAAGCTGAATCATACGAAAAGTTGAGAAAGGGCCTTCATTGTAGCCCTAGCAATATTAATTTTGTTATTAGTCTTAGATAAAAGCTTGGCAGTAATGTTTGGAATCCCAGCTAACTCACAAATTACCCTTACCACTCCTCCAGCTATAATTCCTCTTCCCTTTTTTTGAGGTTTTAAAAGAAGTTTAGCGCTTTTATATTTTACTTGGATATCAAAAGGTATAGTCTCGTTTTTAATCGGAACTTCAATAACATTCTTTTTTGCTTTTCTTGTAGCTTTTTCAATAGCTTGAGCCACATCCCTGCCTTTAGCCACACCAAAACCAACTCTTCCTTTTCTATCTCCTACAACTACCGCTGCTCTGAAACGAAAATGCCTTCCTCCAGCAGTGACTCGAGTTACTCTTCTTATTTCAAGGACTCTTGCTTCAAATTCTTGGTTTTGTTGTTCAAGTTGGGAATCCATATGATTTCGTTTTTAGAAAAAATTTTATTAAAAAATCAATCCTCCTTCTCTAGCTCCCTCTGCTAATGCTTTTACTCTTCCATGATATTTATATCCTCCTCGATCAAATACTACCTTCTCAATCCCAGCTTTTTTTGCCTTTTGAGCAATCAGTTTTCCTACCTCAAATGCTATTTTCTTTTTGTCCCAACCTTTTTCTTTTTTTATCTCAAAATCAGAAGCCGAAAGCAAGGTTTTACTTTGTCCTTCGCTGTCATCAATTAGTTGGCAATAAATGTGCTTGTTGGATCTGAAAACACAAAGTCGAGGCCTCTCTTTTGTGCCCGATATTTTTGCTCTAACTCTTCTATGTCGGCGAAGTCTCTTTTCTCTTTTTTCTTTTGGATCCATATTTTTATTGAAAAATACTTATTTATTATTCACCTGCTTGAACAGCTTTTTTCCCTGCTTTTCTCCTAATAACCTCTCCTACATATCTTATTCCTTTTCCTTTATAGGGTTCTGGAGGTTTAACTCTTCGGACCATTGCAGCTACATTACCTACTTTCTCTTTATCAATTCCCGAAACCGTAATAATGTTTTTATCAACTGAAAAAGTAATTCCTTCTGGAGGAGAAATTTTAACAGGATGGGTAAAACCAACATTCAATATTAAATCTTTTCCCTGAAGCGAGGCTCTATATCCTATCCCTTCAATTTGAAGTTTTTTTTCAAAACCTTTTGTCACTCCTTCTACCATATTATTTATAAGTTGTCGCCATGTCCCCCAAAGAGCTTTTTTATCTCGTGGGCCAACAAATTTTACCAAAAGCTCTTTTTCTTTCTTTTCAACTGAAATTTCAGTAAGAAACTCTTTTTCAAGAACCCCCTTTTTTCCTTCTACTTTAATTTTTCTATCTTTAATCTCCACTTTTACATTTTCAGGAAGCTCTATTGGTTTTTTGCCAATTTTTGACATATTATTTTTTTATTTTTTCCAAAACATAAAAATTGATCCTTCGTATTCAAATGAAAGATAATTTTGAAAAATCTCATCAAAATAATTTTTTATTTCTTCTCGAGAAAAAGGCTTTCCAAGCTCAAAAAAAGAAAAAAAATCTTTTTTGCCTTTAAGAGGCTCTCTTATAAATACAAAATCAAAATTTTTCTTTATCATTGAAAGAACTTTCTTTTTTTTACTTAAATGATGAAGCACTCCCCACATCACTCCAAGCTCTCCTTTTGGCATCTCTTTTTCAAGATCCAAAAGAGATGTCTCTATTCCTCTTTTTCTGGCTTTTTTTAAAAGAACTGGATGAATATCGTAACCAAAAACCTTTGAGGCTTTAAAAATCTTTTTTAAAAAAAGAGTAACCTTTCCATCACCACAACCCAAATCATGAAGCTGATGTCCTAAAAACTCTTTGGGCACAATCTTTTCAAGAAAAGAAAGTTGCCTTTTTATCCTTCTTCCTACAATTACATTATTACCAAAAGGAGTATAAAGAAGTCTTTCTAAAAATCGAACTACCATACCTCACAAAGTGCTTCTCCTCCAACATTTTCCTTCATTGCTTCTTTTGAAGTCATAATTCCTTTTGAAGTTGAAAGAATTAAAATTCCATACCCACTTTTTGGCAAATAAAGTTCTTTTCTTTTAAGATACACTCTTCTTCCTGGCTTTGAAATTCTTTTCATATCATGGATACAAGGTTTTCCATCTTTATACTTAAGCCTTATTACAATTCTTTTTTTGGGCACCTTTCCTCTCTTTTTCACTCTCTCCACAAACCCTTCTCTCTCAAGAATTTTTGCTATCTCATATTTCATTTTTGAAAAGGGAATACTCACTGTTTCTTTCCCAACAGCTTGAGCGTTTTTTATTCTTATAAGCATATCAGCTATTGGATCCATAATTTTACCAACTTGATTTTTTTATACCGGGTAAAAGACCTCTGTTAGCAAGTTCTCTAAAACAGATTCGGCAAAGTCCAAACTTTCTCATATATCCTCTTTTTCTTCCACAGCGAAAACAACGGAGAACTTTTCTCGTTTTATATTTTGGGGGTTTTTGGGCTTTAACAATTAAACATTTCCTGGGCATATTATTTTTCTTTTATTGGAAATCCTAAAAGTTTTAAAAGCTCTATTGATTCTTCTTTATTTTTCGTAGTAGTTACAATACAAACTTCAAAGCCAAAATGAATTTTTGATTTTTCTGGCTTGATTTCAGGAAATACTATATGCTCTCTAATGCCAATTGTCAAATTTCCATCCTGATCAAAAGAATCAGGAGAAATTCCTTGAAAATCTCGAACCCGAGGCAAAGCTAGGTGGATAAGTCTGGCCAAAAAATCATACATCCTTTTTCTTCTTAAAGTTACTTTAAGCCCTACAATTGCACCTTTTTTAACTTTAAATCCAGAAATTGACTTTTTAGCTCGAGTAGGAATTGGTTTTTGCCCCGAAATTAATGCCAAATCAGCCATCATATCCTCTACTGCCTTTTCTCTTTTTGAAGCATCAATATTGCCCAAAATTTTTCCAATACCAGCATTTAAAACTACTTTCTCAATCCTGGGAACAGCCATAGGAGAGGAATATCCAAACTTTTCCATCATTTTTGGAATTACCTCGTTTTTATATTTTTCTTTTAAATCTATCTTTATTATTTTTTCCTTCATGGTATTTCTGCTTTACATTTTTTACAAATTCGAACTTTTTTCTCTCCCACAAATTTATATCCCACCCGACATGGTTTTTTGCATTTTGGACAAATTAATTTCACATTTGAAACATCGATGGGACCTGGAATTTCAACAATTTTTCCCTTCTCTCCTTCTCTCCTGGGTCTTACATGTTTCTTTTTTATGTTCAGTCCCTCAACAATAACTTTTCTCTCTTTTGGAAGAGCTTTTATTACTTTTCCTGTTCTGCCTCGATCTTTTCCAGTAATTATCAAAACTTGATCTCCTTTTTTGATTTTCATACTACTACCTTTGCTAAGTTCACTATCTTATCGAAACCTTTATCTTTTAAAACGCGAGGAATAGGCCCTATAATTCGATTTCCCTTTGGTTGTTTAGATTTTCCTTCAAGAATCACTGCTGCATTTTCGTCAAATCGGATATAAATACCTGAAGGAAGACGGTAAGGTTTTCTTTGACGAACAATAACTGCTCTCACTACATCTTTCTTTTTCACTTCTTTTCTGGGCTCTGCCTCCTTAACTGAAGCCACAATTACATCGCCAATTCTTGCATACCTTCTTCTAGTTCCTCCCAAAACTTTAAAACACTGGATAATTTTTGCTCCAGTATTGTCAGCAACTTTAAGTTTTGTTCCTGCTTGAATCATAATTTTATTTAGCTTTTTCTAAAATCTTAACTACTCTCCATCTTTTTTCCTTTGAAAGTGGCCTTGTTTCTTCAATTAAAACTTTATCTCCAACTTTGCATTCGTTGTTTTCATCATGGGCTTTATATTTTTTGTGGACTTTATAATAACGCTTCAGCTTTTGATGAAAAGCCCATCTTTCAACCTCAACTACTACTGTCTTTTGCATTTTATCTGAAACTACTTTTCCAATAAGTTTTTTTCTTGGCATAAAAATTTAAAAAGTTTTTATTTTCTTTTTTCTTTTTCAAGTCTTTTCTCATTAATTACTGTTAAAATTCTTGCAATATCCTTTTTGGTTTCTCTAATAAGTCTCACATTTTTAAGTTTTCCTTGAGAAAGTTCAAAGCGAAGCTGTCTAAGCTTCTCTCTCATCTCAAAAAGAAGCTTTTGAAGTTCTCCTTCTGACTTTTGTCTAAGCTCGCTTGCTTTAAGCATAGGCTTTTATTTAATCTCTTCTTTCTCTACTATCTTTGTTTTGATAGGAAGTTTGGAACTTGCTTTCTTTAAAGCCTCTTTGGCTAAATCTTTTGGCACTCCATCTACTTCAAAAATAATTCTGGCTGGTTTTATTGGATAAACATATCCTACTACACTTCCTTTTCCCCCTCCCATTCCAACCTCATTTCCTTTAAAAGTAATTGGTTTTTGGGGGAAAATTCGAATCCAAATTTTGCCTTTATTTTTAAATTCTCTTAAAAGCACTCTCCTGGCAGCTTCAATTTGAGAAGATTTTATCCACCGACTCTCCAAAGCCTTAAGTCCAACTGTTCCAAAATGAAGCTCGCAGGCACTTCTATCTATGCCTTTGGTGCGACCTTTCTGCATTTTTCTATACTTCACTCTTTTTGGAAAAAGCATATTTCAAAAACTTAAATTTTTTCTCCCTTATAAATCCAAACTTTTACCCCAACTACTCCATAACTACAATGGGCTCTCGCTTCTCCATAATCAATATCAGCTCTAATTGTTTGACGAGGAAGTTGACCTTCAAAAAATGTCTCTTTTCTTGCTATCTCAGCTCCATCTAATCTTCCTTTAACAACAATCTTGTAACCTTTCGCCTTCCCTGTTCTTTTAATTCTTTCAATTGCTCTCTTTACTGCTCGACGGAAGGGTACTCTTCGCTCAATTTCAGCTGCGATTTGCTGAGCTAAAAGTGAAGCTGAAATCCCTGGTTCTTTTACTTCCTCGATATCAACTTTTATTTCTTTTCCTTTTACAATTTTGGCAATTTCTTTTGATAATTTCTCTGCTCCTTCTCCTCCTCTTCCAATTAAAAGACCAGGCCGAGCAGTTCTGATTTTAACTGTTACTGTATGCCCTACTCTCTCTATTTTTACTCTCTCAATTATTCCCTTCTCGAATTTTTTCTCCAAAAATTCTCTAATCTTTAAATCTTCCTGAAGAAATTTTTTATAATTTTTTTTCGAAAACCAAACAGAATCCCAATCCTGGGTTGTCCCTATTCGATAAACTTTTGGATGAACTTTATGGGCCATAATTTTTTGTGTTTGTTTTAATTATTCATTTTTTTCTTTATTTTTATCTTCTTTTTGATCAATAATTAAGGTCACATGACTTGTCTTTTTTTGAATCTCGTGAGCAATTCCTCTTGCTACTGGGCGCCACCTTTTAAGCTTTGGTCCTTCATCTACTGTCAATTTTTTGATGTAATATTTTTTTAAATCCTCCTCACTTATTCCAAAATTGTGCTTTGCATTTGCGATAGCTGACATTAAAAGCTTTAAAAGAGGTTTGGCTGCTCTTTTGGGGCAAAATTGAAGTTGGCGCTGAGCCTCGATAATATTTTTCCCTCTAATTAAATCTGCCACCAATCTCACTTTTCTTGGAGCAATTCGAAGGTAATTAAGTTTGGCTTTAACTTCCATAAGGTTTTAAATTTATTTTTATTATTCAAGTGCTTTCTTTTTCTCTGCTTCTCTTGCTTTCTCTTGTCTTTCAAGCTCTCTTTCCATCTTTCCTCCATGTTTTATAAATTTGGTTGTTGGAGCAAACTCTCCCAGTTTATGACCTACCATTTCTTCTCTGACCTTTACTGGAATGAAATCTTTACCATTATGAACCAAAAAGGTAAAACCAATCATTTCAGGCGTTATAGTTGAAGCCCGAGACCAGGTTTTGATCGGTCCTTTCTTTCCTTCCTCTTTCATCTTTTTGATTTTTTTTAGAAGTTTGGGATCTACAAAAGGCCCTTTTTTAAGTGATCTTGACATAAGCCATTTTTATTTTCTTCTTTTTATTATAAGCTTATCCGTCCATTTTTTCTTTCTTGTCTTAACTCCTAAAGCTGGCTTTCCCCAAGGAGTTTTTGGATGTTTAAGTCCAATCGGGGCCTTTCCTTCACCTCCTCCATGAGGATGATCACAAGGATTCATAGCCGATCCTCGAACCGCTGGTCTTCGACCTCTATGTCTTGATTTTCCAGCTTTTCCTAAAACTTCACTTTTGTGATCAGGGTTTGAAACTTTTCCTAAAGTAGCAAAACATTCCTCGGAAACTTTTCTTATTTCTTTTGAAGGAAGTTGAAGAATTGCCCATCCATCTTCTCGAGACAGAAGCTGGGCTGATGAGCCTGCGCTTCTTGCAATTCTTCCTCCTTGTCCTGGCCAAAGTTCAACATTGTAGACAAAACTTCCTAATGGAATATGTTTTAGTTTCATTCGATTACCAATTTTGAGAGGAGCTTTTTCATCACAAATTACCTCGTCTCCAACTTTAATTCCATCTGGAGCCAATCTATACCTTCTTTCTCCATCCTTGTAACAAAGAAGCATAATGAAAGCGGATCTGTTGGGATCATATTCAATCGCTTCAACTTTTGCTGGAATTCCCATTTTTTCTTGCCCAAAATCAACAATTCTATATTTTCTTTTCTCTCCTCCGCCTCGATGTCTAACAGTAATTCTCCCATCTCTATTTCTTCCTCCAGTTTTTTTAAGTGGTAAAGTCAGGGACTTTTCGGGTTCCTTTTTTGTTAAAACACTGTAATCCTGAACTACCATCTGTCTCTGTCCTGGTGTAACTGGTGCTTTTTTCTTTGTTGGCATAGTTTTTATAATTTAAATAAATTTTTTTATATTATTTTGGGAAAATTTCAATTTTTCCTTCCTTTAAGGTCACTATCGCTTTTTTAAAACCAGACTTTCTTCCAACAATTCTGCCTAGTCTTTTTGTTTTTGGTTTTACTTTTATTATATTAACTTTCTTTACTTTAACATTATAAATTTCTTCAATTGCCTTTTTAATCTCTGGTTTTGGTGCATCTTTGGCTACCTCAAATACATATTTCCCCTGCTCCGCTAGTCTCACTGCCTTTTCTGTCACAATTGGGCGCAAAAGAACAAGAGGAGCCAGCTTTACTTCTTTTTTCTTTTCTTTCTTCACTGGCTTTTCTTTCTCTTTTCCTTCCTCTTTTTTTTCCTTCTTTTCTTCTTTTTTCTCTTTTTTTCTTTTTTTAAAACCGATTTTAATCATAGATTATTTTTTACCTCTTTTTAATTTCTCTATTGCATCCTTTTCTATTATTACATATTTTCGTTTGAGCATTAAATAAGGATTTAAAGAATCAACAATTATTGTTGAAACCAAAGGAAGATTTCGAGCTGCTCTTTTGAAAAGTTCTTTCTTTTCAGCAAGAACAAAAAGGATTTTTTTAGCTGAAAGATCTTTTTTTATTTTGCTTAAATTATCAATAATTTTTTTGACTAGCTTTGTTTTTCCTTCCTTAACTTCAAGCTTGTCTACAAAGACAATCTCTCCATCTCTCAGTTTTTGAGAAAGGGTGATATAAAATGCTTTTCTTTTCATTTTTTTGGGCAAAGAAATCGCATATTTTTTTTCTGGAGTGGGTCCAAAAGTTACACCTCCTCCTCGCCAAATTGGTGATCTAATTGATCCATGTCTTGCTCTTCCTGTTCCTTTTTGGGGCCAAGGTTTTCTTCCTCCCCCAGAAACTTCAGCTCTATCTTTTGTCTTAGCTATTGGCTTTCGAGCAATGCTTTCATAATAACGAACTGCTTGATGCAAAAGATCTCTGTTCATTGGAACATTAAACACTTCTTCTGGAAGTTCAATTTCTCCGATTTTTTCTCCCTCAAGATTGTAAAGTGGTGCTTTCATATATTTTTAAATTTTATTTTTTTGGCTCTTCTGCTCTTATTTCCAAAAGATTTCCTCTTTTTCCTGGCACTGCTCCTTTTATTGCCATTAAGTTTTTATCTTTTTCGATTTTTACAATTTCTAAATTTTTAATCGTTACTCTTTCTCCTCCCATTCTTCCTGGCATCTTCTTTCCTTTCCAAACTCGTTGAGGCCAAGCCGAACCAATTGCTCCTGGAGCTCGATGGGTATGCTTTGTACCATGAGTCTTGGGAGCACCTGCAAATCCCCATCTTTTAACTACTCCTTGAAAACCCTTTCCTGTAGATTTTCCTGAAACTTTAACAATATCTCCTTCGTTAAAAATTGAGACATCAATTTTTTGACCTACCTTAAACTTTTCTACTTCCTCTTTTGAACCTCGAAACTCTTTTAAATATTTATATTCTTTTCCTTTCTCTGTCTTTTTTATGTTTTTTTTCTTTTTTTCAAATCCTACCTGGACCGCCCAATATCCATCCTTATCTTCTGTTTTTATTTGAGTAACAAAGCAAGGTCCCGCTTCAACCCAAGTTACCGGGATAACATTTCCTTTCTCATCAAAAAGCTGAGACATTCCTATTTTTTTGGCTAAAATAAATTTCATTTTTTTAATGAAAAACTGGGCTCTAGCCCAGTTTTTCTATTTTATCTTCCCTTTTCAGTCATTTTTGGGCTAGGGCAACCCTTTCAAGAAAATTCTTTTCTTTTCCAAAATCTTCATAAAAAGATTATGTCAAAATTTTTATTTCAACATCTACTCCCGCAGGCAGATTTAAACTTTGAAGACTATCAATTGTTCTTCTCGTTGCTCCGATAATATCAATAATTCTTTTGTGAATTCGCATTTCAAACTGTTCTCTTGCGTCTTTGTGAACAAAAGTTGATCGGTTAACAGTAAATTTCTTGATTTCAGTGGGCAGAGGAATAGGACCAATCACCTTTGCGCCTTGACGCAAAGCATGTTCAACAATTTTCTTCGCCGAACTATCTATCACCCGGTAATCGTAAGCTCTAATTTTTATTCGCAGACGAGGAAGGGCTTCCTCGTCTGTTTTTTTGTCTTTTGCTGGCATTTATCCTCAAAAACCGCGCAAAATCTTTCTTTTTAGATTTAAAAACTTTGCGCAGTTTTTTACTTTATAATCTTTGTTACTACTCCAGCTCCAATAGTCTTCCCTCCTTCTCTAATAGCAAATCTTTGTTGCTCTTCCATTGCTACTGGAGCAATCAATTTTACCTTAAGATTGACAGTGTCACCTGGCATTACCATCTCGGTTCCTTGAGGCAAAGTTACTTCACCCGTTACATCAGCGGTTCGGAAATAGAATTGGGGCTTGTAACCTGAAAAGAAGGGTGTATGTCTTCCTCCTTCCTCTTTGGTCAAAACATATACCTGAGCTTCAAATTCAGTATGAGGAGTGACAGTACCTGGCTTGGCTATGACCTGTCCTCGACGAACTTCTTCTTTCTTTAATCCTCTAAGCAAAACTCCAATGTTATCTCCTGCTCGTCCTTCATCCAAAGTCTTGTTGAACATCTCAATTCCAATAACAGTAGTTTTTCGAGTAGGGCCAAGTCCTACAAGTTCTACTTCCTCATTCAATTTGATTACTCCTCTCTCCACTTTTCCTGTGGCTACTGTTCCTCGACCTTCAATTGAAAACACATCCTCAATTGGCATCAAGAATGGTTTATCTAAAGGTCTTTCAGGTTCTGGAATATATTCATCCAAAGCTTTCAAAAGTTCTATAATTGGCTTTACTGCTTCATCATCTTTTGATTTTGCTTCAAGAGCCTTTAGGGCTGAACCTCTAATTACAGGAACATTTTTGCCATCAAATTCATATTTGGTTAAAAGCTCTCTTACTTCTTCTTCTACAAGATCAACAAGTTCTGGATCATCTACTTGATCAATCTTGTTTAAAAAGACAACCATTGCGGGGACCCCAACTTGTCTTGCCAAAAGAATATGCTCTTTGGTTTGGGGCATTGGACCATCAGGAGCAGAAACAACCAAAATAGCTCCATCCATCTGAGCAGCTCCGGTAATCATGTTTTTAATGTAGTCAGCATGCCCTGGACAGTCAATGTGAGCATAGTGTCTCTTTTCAGTCTCGTACTCAACATGACAGATATTAATAGTTAATCCTCTTTCTCTTTCTTCAGGAGCTGAGTCAATTTGCTCAACCGTTCTTTCTTGAACATTAAATCCCAAAAGCTTGAGGACATGTAAAATCGCAGCAGTTAAAGTTGTCTTTCCATGATCTACATGCCCAATAGTTCCTACATTCAGATGTGGCTTTGTTCTTTCAAATTTTGGTTTCTCAGCCATAAACTTTTTTAGTTATTTTATTTTTAAAAATCCTTAAAGATAAATCTAAAAAGTCTTTTTGACCTTTACATTTTAAATTTAGCGAATTTTTATTTTAGCCAAAATGAATCAAAAGTCAAGAGAAAAAGTCTTCCTTTCTTTATTTTCTTTGATATAAAAATTGGCTCAAAAGCAAAAGAATTTTTAGAAAGAAAGCAAAAAGAAAAGTTCCCAAAAATCCAAAAGTGAAAGCTATTCTCTCCTCGGC
>Ga0180302_10000377_pt1 | contig 19026 bp, 21 predicted proteins | sample GuaBasSediGuay17_FD_121794 | JGI IMG/M metagenome (GOLD analysis project Ga0180302, IMG submission 121794) | Subseafloor sediment microbial communities from Guaymas Basin, Gulf of California, Mexico - Guay17, Core 4571-4, 12-15 cm | ecosystem: Environmental > Aquatic > Marine > Hydrothermal... | reverse complement strand
GAGGGTTAATTTCACTATAGTAGAGACTTTTATCTGGCTAAAATATTTTTCACTAAACCATTTCGGACCCCCATTTAGCGGTATTATTGAAAAACTCCATGAAAATATATCTTGCGTTTTAACGCTGTAATTTAGAAAAAGAATAATAGCTTATTTATTTATTTCAAAAAGAGAACATCTAGCTCAGATTTATTGAAAAAAGATTTTAGCGAATGATTAATTTTAATTAATCAAATTTATCTGTTTTCTTTATTGAGATATCTACATCGAGTGTTACGTATTTGTCATTAGAAAGAAAAATTTTTCTATATTAAGTTTGGTCACCTTACTTTTTTCTCTTTTCTCATATTTTAGTGCAATTTTTCCTTAGCTATCATCGAATGGAAAGGAATATATATGCTAATGGTGTAAAGACTTATGGTGATAAAATGTACAAATGCCCTAAGTGTGGAGCAGATGTAGAAAAACCCCTAAAGACATGGCAGCTAGCACCAAAGGGCAGAAAACCTGTCACAGTAGGTCTCTTTAAATGCCCCAAGTGTGGTGCATACTTCAGAAAAGGTGTAAAGTAAACATCAATTGCTATTAGATAAAAAGTAAATATTAATTGTATTTTTTGTTTAATTTTTACCTATCATTGAGCGAAAACAATTAAAATAGTTTTGTTTGAATAAAGTTCTGTGTAAAAAATTCTACAGGGAGCAGAAAATATGATTAGGGTAGCTGTTATTGGAGATTTTCACATTCCTTGGAGAAAAGACAGTATTCCAGGTAGAGTTCTTTCTCTTCTCGAGGACTGGGCTCCTCACTTGATTTTGTGTACAGGGGATTATAGTGATGAGAAAATTGTAGATATTCTAGAAGAGATTTCGCCTTTGGTTTCGGTGAGAGGAGAAGTGGATTACGTTGATTTTCCTGCGGAAGAGATTGTAGATATATATGAGATAAAGTTTTTGGTAGTTCATAGGGAGCTTTCTCTGCCATATATTGTTTATAAAAAGCCCGTAGACGTGATTATTTACGGCCATACACATATACCTTCTTTGCGTACTATTGTTGTGGAGAATAAGCCTATACTTGTGCTTAATCCAGGATCTGCTACTGGTGCTTCTGAATCCACGCCTTCTCTTGCTCTCCTTGCCGTCGAGAAGAACTGCGTAAAAGTTAGGATATATCAAATTTTGTCAAAGGATACCCTGAGATTTTTAAATCACTGTTACTTGAAAGTAACTTCTTGGTAAATAGCATCTATTATTGTTTCCTTGCCGCATACTGGGCACTTTCCTTCTTTTTTATGCACGTAATCTCCCTTCTTGAAATCTCTCCTGTTTTCGTATCCGCAGGCATAGCATTTGACTACAGTATATATGTGGAACACAGGTACTTTGATTTTTAACGACCTATACAGTGAGAACACCGAGAAAAGCGCCATTGCCGCCGAGACCGCTAAGAACATGAAACTTATTCTCTGCTCTATCTGCTTTTCACTCAGTGTATTTAGAGCTAACGCTATCATAGCTATGGATAGAAGTAGTAGGAGTATTGATACAAATATTCTCTGCTGCTTCAGCTTCTTCAACTCCTCTGAGGTCACAGGAGAAATAGAATGTGTTAGCTTATTTGTTTTCTCCTGTAAGGCGGCTTTCATTGTGTACATTTATCTTTAATAATGTTTGCTGTCCATAGCTCGATTTTAAGTCATTGCTAACAAAGACTACGGAAGAATTCCTACAGTGTTTCCAACTCCAATAAGTAGTATGGTGCTTCCAGCATTGCATCTCTCCAATACTATGTTTTTAACTCGGTCTACTGCTCGCTTTACTCCTTGGAGTATTTCTTTAGTCATTACCGATAAAGCCTCTGCGCTCGACATCTTTATGAGAATTGAATATATTGGAAGATTAAATCGGGCAGCTATTTTCTCTATATTGAATTTTTCTATTCCTAACCCGCCTATGGCTACACCTATACCTTCAACAACCGTTCCAGACTTTTCTCCTTCGAATTTTGTCGCCGCATCAACAAAGATCATGAGTGATATTTTTCCGTACTTCGCAATGATGTTTTCGATGGCATCATCTAATCGACCTGTGGAACTCATGGGACCCTTAGCTTTAACTACTAAAACTCTTCTTCCACTATATGTGGTTTCAATTAAAAGAGTTTCTTTGGCTATTTCTATAGGCTGACTTCTTGTATCAGCTATTAAAGCAAATTTTGCTGCTACAAGAGGCCCTACACTATCTCCTATAGGTATGTTATTGTCTAGAGCCTTTAGTCCACTCTCTAACGCCTTTATTTCTTCATGTATAAACGGCAACAGAGACTGAAGCTGCAATAGCAGCCACAGACTCTTAAATCTCTTTCCAAGTCTATAAAAGTGATCTATATATTTATAAATGTACATTAAAGTATGTGCAGCGCTAACTAAGCTTTTTAATCGTTCTACATCAATTACGCTTGCTTTAGGTACTAGGCGCAGAACTTCGGAAGTCATATTTTCGTCTGCAACAAGCACTATGTGCTTTAGCTTGTCGACAATACCGTAAGGATCCCGGCTTTCCGGCTCAATGATTACGGATTCTATTAATTCTTTAACTCTGTCTTCAAGTGCCTTTAGGTCAACTGAACTGCCGCTTTTTGCTGCTACTTCTTTAAATGCATTAACGGCTGTAAGTGTAGCTTTATCGGAAACTTTCTTAAGAATTCCTAAATACATTTCTATTTCCTTTATTATTTTCCATATTTCTAGTTCTCTACTTAAGTAGGCGAAAAGCATTAGTATTACTATCCATGCAATCCACTCCTGAAACATGTCTGCGCCGCTTGACATATATTTCTACGCAATATACTGTTAGCTCTCTTTAAACTTAACGCCCTCTGAAACACTTTTATAGGTGAATGTTTTAGAAGCTGACAGCTATGATGAAATTTTCGCGCATCGATTGATGAGAGCAGGGCCTTTCCTGAGCTTTAGTACAAAATTGATTTTCGCGAAAAATGAGCCTCCGTTCAGCGTCGAAGATTATCATCATATTTCAGGCCCGCAGGACTTCATCACTAGCGGAGAAATAGAATTAAAGTTATAAAAGTCTTCGGATAAGGAAAGGGTTGTTAGGCTCATGTCTCTAAGGTCTTCAGAATATTTGAGTAAAATCAAGTTTTTAACTAAGAGAGGCTACTTTAGCTCTCTTATCGCCGAGATTTACAGCTTAAATAGTATAGCGATTGAGTACTTTTCGAAGCGTCTGTCCAAAGTGGGTATCTCAGAGAAACGAGGATTTTTTAAAGCTATATTACCAACATTTATTTTCTCAATAATAGACTCCCTTGCTCCCTACTTGAGATTAAGCACAGCACGTGTAGTAAAGGAATATATGTCGTTAATCGATATCATAGGAGACCCTGAGGAAGACTTCATAAATTACACGTACGCAGAGGAGGTAGAAACAGCACTAGATACTCTTAGGTGGATGTCTAAATTAAGTGACTCAATGAAAATAGCTATTTCGAAAGCAATTTCCATAGTCTCCGATGTGCTCTACTTAAAGGGCACAAAACTCTCAGATATCTGCTCTCTAGCTGAGACATTAAGCAGCAAGATACTTGAAGAAATATCTTTAATATACACTTACTCTGAAATTCGGAAAAAGTCCTTTATCATCGGCTTGCTGCTTAAAACTAAGTACTCAGAAGACGGTTCACCAATAGATATACTAAGACTTAGTCTCTTAGCTTTACCGGGAATAAATCAACGGATAGCAAATCTTTACCTATACTATTTGGCGAAAGTACTGTTTAGAGACCATAAGTATTTAAGTTCGCTGCATGTGCCTATAGACCCCTATGTAGTCAGACCCGTTACTCGAATAGGTATAGTATCTAAACTTCCAAGCAACCCCAAGTTTTCTTCAAGCAGGTACAGAGAACTTCAGGCTGTAGCAAAGATTCTTTTTCCTGAAGACCCTACAGCTCTTTACGCATTAAAGCTAATTGGACTAAAATTCTGCAAACACAAGCCTATCTGCGACGCCTGCCCTCTATTCTTTAACTGCGATTACGCCTTAACATCATCTGAATAACACCTCAGAAATACTGCAAGTAATAAGTCGCTTACTACTTAATATCTTTAATAGATTTAGTTCCGTAAGCTCAATGTGCAGAATAAACCTCTTAGTGAAATAACTAAGAAGGAATTAAAATCATTAGTTAAAAAATTCTCTAAGAAAGGACTAAAGCTTTATGATCCTTCAGGCAAACTTATAGGTTATGTTGTAAAAATATCAGTAGATAAAAATACTAAGAAAGTAAAGTCGATTGTAGTAGAGCTCGAGGAAGGATTGAAGAAAACTTACCCAGCAAACAGGGTAGAAGTTAACCCAAAGAAAGGCTTTATGCTAACACGTAAAAAGGCTAAGCAAGGTAAAACCATCACTCCTCCTCCACATTCAACGTCAACTTCCCAAGCCGACTTTTCCCAAGATCTATCGTATACGGAAGAAGAATTATCGAAGATAATTACTGAAATAAAGTCTTTAGAAGAGGAAATAAAAAGAGTAATAGATGCTAAAGCTAAAATTTGCATTAAGTATGCGAGAAATGAAATAAGTGAAACTTTCGCTCAGAAGATGCTTACAGATCTCAATAAGAAAATGTCTCAACTCACTGAGCAGGCGTCAAAACTCCTACCTTACACTAAAGAGCTCTATCAAGTGCTTAGAGGCTATAGACTTAAACTTGTGAGAGAATATGAGGAAGAGTACATAAAAGCCATGCTATGTGATACGCAGAATGTGACTCAAATAAAGCTTAACTACCTTAAGGAAAAGCTTGATAAAATAGACACATTAATGACGAATCTGCAGTCGCTGGAGAAGTTTTTAAGACATATACGCTCCTCTTGTTCTGCACCGCTGTCAATATAAGCTACACTTATATTAGGCGAATCTAGAAATAGTATTGTTACGACGTAGTGATGAGGGTCTTAAGTGATGATAGGTGATTAAAAACCCACGCTCTGACTCTTTTCTTCATGAACATATTCTAAAATAATATGGAATGTATTCTTGCCACATTTTCTACAGTAAAGATATAGCTGTTTAAAGTCTCTTATATCGTAGCCTACTCTAAGTTCTTTTTCTTCACCACACTCCTGGCATTTAATCCTCCAATATCCGTTCATTGCATTCACCTCTTTACTATTTCTTCAATATATTTAACGATAACTAAGGGGACATCGACTCCTGTAACTTTACACAGCTCCTCGAAATCAGGGCTACCATTGACCTCTACAATTACTGGTCCCTTTTTCGTCTCTACAATATCCACGCCAGCATATCCTAGCTTAAGGCATTCAGCCGCCCTGATAGCTATCTCCTCGTAATCAGGAGATAGCGAACATTTCTCGCCCCGACCTCCTTGCGCTATGTTAGTTTTCCAAGACCCTGGCGCAGCGTATCTATACATTGCCGCGATAACCTCTCCTCCGACTACAAATGCCCTTATATCTCTTCCCGGCTTCTCAAGATATTCTTGAATATAAAGAGGTTTTCTGAACTCTAGGAGAGTTTTCATAACCTCAAATGCTACATCAGGGTCGCTTATTTTTACAGACCCGTAACCTCGGGATCCCATTATGGGCTTTATTACTACTTCGCCCAGCTTTCTTACTGCATTAAGTGCGGATCCTAAGTTCTCTGAGATAAATGTCTTGGGTACGGGTAGTCCGTGTTTTTCCAATATCGCTAAAGTGAGATATTTATTTCGAGTTATGAAAAGAGAAAAAGGAGAATTAATTATCTTTATTCCATATAGCTCCATATGCATGAAAAAACCTATTCTAGCGAGGAACTGCTCGACACTTATTGATAAGCCAAAGGATCTTAAAAGAACAGCATTAGGTGTAAAGGACTTCGATCCAATAATGAATCTAGGTTTTTCGCAAATCCAAGCACCTATTCTTCTAAGAGAAACATAAATTCCTCTGTGCCCCCTGCGTTTAATTGCATCTAGGAGCCTCCTACAAGCATGCGGAGGCAGAGGCGCGTCATGGACTACTGCAATATCCATAGCTCTCACTACACTTAATCACCGCACTAGATAAACTTTATATAAGGATCGATAGCAATACACGTTCTAGTGTGAACACATTTACTAAGACTCTTCATTACATTTTTTCTCAAAATCCTTACTATAAGCTATTTGCTTTAAGCAGCACAGACCTTATTTCTAGTAACTCCTTTAAAGAGTTTGTAGAAGACCTCTCTGCATTGCAACTAACTAATGGTGCTTTTCCTGCCGGCTGGAATAAATTATACTCTGAAAGCCCTCTGGCGTCAGCGAAAGCTCTCTTAGTGATGAAATCCCTTAAAAAGATTTCAAATAAAATAATCGAATATCTCAAAAGATCCATTTCTTCATACGGGTTCTGGAAAGAGGATCCTATTCAACTATCTGCCGTTGAAGACTTCATTGATCCTCGTGACTACACAACATCAAGTCTATACTCAAGCTTGCTAGTCGCATATGCGCTCAAAGCATATAGGCGCAGAACGTACAAAACCTTCATAGACGCCCTTAAGGCAGCACAAGCCACTAACGGCTTATGGTACTCTCAAGGCCGCCCCTCTATACTTATCACCTCATTAGCAATAATTCTGTTTAAAGACTCTCTTGATAAATCCGCGTTATTTGCAGCTAAAAATCTTAAAACTCTTTTATCTAAACTTCAACCTTCTCCCCTTACAGCACTTGCCTACTTAGGATTGGGGCTCTACAATCCAGACTACGCTCAAAAAGGACTAGAGATACTCAATGCTACTCAATTGCCAACTGGCGGCTGGAGCATTAAGCAACGGAAACCCAGCCCCGCTTTAACATCATTAATATTTTTTATATTAACAAAATATAGAAGACTAAATATATATAGGAACTTTCTAAATGATATAAATAGTTATTATTCAAATCTACTTAAATTAAGAAAAATATTGCTTAATAATTACCCATTTATAGAAAATAAATTAAAAAATATGCTTATTTATAATTATATACTATTTCCAGATAATAAAAAAGAAACTCTGCTGAGAATATTCGTTTTCTCGATTTTATCTAACTTTAGAAGCGAAATAGATGTATTTACTACTTTCTCAAATATAATAAAAAGTTTAAATTTTAAGCCTCTCCTGAATTATTCTGAGTCAACGCTTTCTGATGTATTTTTCAATATACTTTCCAAATATAATATTTATAAATCACTAATATTTAAAACAATTAAATCAACTATATTATTTAGGAATTTTATTAAAAAAATTGAAAATCCCTCAAATCTCTCTCTAGAAGACTTTACTTTCAGACTTTCAGAGTACATTTTATTTGAAAGCTCTTCCGCTATTCAAGAAAAAATAAGTCATCTAGGTGAGCTCCTCTATATGTACAATCGCAAAGTGTTTGATAAGAATACACTTATTCTCTGTCTAGAAACAATGCCTGGTTTAAGCAGATATTCAGCAGACCTCTTTCTATTTTTATCCTGCAACATTGCTAAGATAATCGAGTCTAAGTACTCGTTTCTGCCTATAGACTGGAGCATAGTTAAGCCCTTAATCATGTGTAATATTTTCTCATCAAAGCTCATTTCTGCTTACAGAGTTAAAGGAAAAATATACGACTATGTGGTTAACTTATTATCGACGATACTTTATAATAATATTCATGTAGCCTATTACCTCTCTTATATTTCTGAACAATGGTGTTTTAAGAGAACATGTATAAATATCAAAGGCCCTTGTCCTCTTATTTCATTATGTGTTCAAAAATATCAGAATTATAAACCATGAAGCGTAGCGTACGTACATACAGCCGAATGAACCGCCACTATATGTGTCTCCACCCGATCCTTGAAATCTCTTTTCCTTTCACTTGAGAAAAGAATAGATATTCCGTATTTTCTGGCATAACCTACGAGCCGGTCGTTAAACTTGGCTACACCTGCTCCATGAAATATCGGCTGCTCTATCTTTAACTTGTAGTCTAACTCAATATTTTCTAGCTTGTCCAGCGGAGTGCATCCTATACCATGAATTTCTACTTGTTTACACACAGCCTCCAGCACGTCTTTATGAACTCCAGATGGCTTTTCAGATACCACTGCACAGAAACCTTTGTGATCTCCTTCATGCAGATCGAGAACTAGAACTGGTCTTATTTTATCGATGAAACTTCTTAAAGCAATACTCTCAGGTAAATCTATTTTATCGCTTAGGCAGTCGTAATCTACAACAGTGCCTTCTACTATATAGAAGGCGCGTGATACTATCTTGGGATTGCCCGGCCTGTAACTTAGTGATGGTATTATCACTCTCATTCTATCTAATTTTTCTCGAAGATCTTTGTCTTCATTCAAAGCTTTGTCTAGATTTCTTGCTATTTTTGCGCTAGAGACTTTTTCGAAATCAGGTTTAAAGACTAGGCAGATGTTCTTGAATATTCCTATTCTCAGGTCCCCTAATTTTATTAATTCTCCATAATTAGCGCATATCATGTCGAGGTCATTGTAATTAGTTATTTTTATATCCTCTTCGAACATTCTTGAAAAAATATGCTCAAGAGAGCTGTAGCCTGCGGGATCTCTGCAGAACAACACGTAAAGATTCGCTGAAACCGGTAAAGCTTCGGCAGCTTTTATAGCAGCTATTACTCCGGCAGGTTCATCTCCATGAACCCCTGCTGTAATCATTATGTTTGGTCGCTCTTCTCCTACTTCAATTACTCCCGCTAAAATGTCATGACCTAACCAGTCTTTGGATACGAGAATCTGTTTATCAAATACACTCTCTTGAGATATATTTGACAAGAGTTCTTCGTATGTTACAGTCACGCTATGCAATAAATCACCGAAACTAATAAATTTGGTCTAACATTAAGATAGACTTAAATAAACCTAGTAAATCTTACTACTGTGCCCGTTAGGAGAGTTAAATCAGGTATTCCAGGATTAGATGAAATACTTCATGGAGGGTTTCCTGAAAGAAACGTAGTGCTACTTTCTGGCGGACCAGGCACAGGAAAAAGTATCTTTGGTCAACAATTCCTTTACTACGGTTTAATGAATGGTGAACCCGGAATTCTAGTAGCATTAGAGGAACATCCTGTTCAAATAAGAATTAATATGAGTCAATTCGGGTGGGATGTTCGAAGATACGAAAACGAAGGTTTATTCGCTATAGTAGATGCTTTCACCGGAGGCATAGGTGAAGCAGCAAAAAGAGAACGCTATGTCGTAAGAGATCCCGACGATATTTCTCTTTTAACGGACGTGTTGAGGCAAGCTGTTAAAGATTTAGGTGCGAAAAGAGTTGTAATAGATTCAGTTACAACGCTATACATAACTAAACCTGCTGTAGCTAGAAGCGTTGTTATGCAGCTGAAGAGAGTGCTTTCAGGACTTGGATGCACATCAATTCTAGTTTCACAGGTCTCGGTTACAGAACGCGGCTTTGGCGGCCCTGGAGTAGAACATGCAGCTGACGGTATCATAAGACTAGATCTTGACGAAATAGAAGGCGAGCTTAAGAGAAGCCTAATAGTGTGGAAAATGAGGGGAACAAGTCACAGTATGCGCCGACATCCATTTGAAATAACAGATAAAGGAATAATAGTTTACCCTGATAGAGTCCTTAAATTTACTAGACGCGGCCTGCTCGAGGAAAGACTATCGTAAAGTAAATGTTAACATATATTTTTAAACCACAAATCAATAATTTAATTATAGATGGAAAAACATTAATATCAATTATTTATAATAAACCTGAATATATTTCATGCAATTTGGGGCTTAGAAAATGCAAAGTAAATTACTTGAATGGTAAAGCGATATTAGAAAAGTATAAAATAGACTTAGATTACTTAAAGACTATAAGAATAGACGATAGTTGTGTATACGCAATAACTCCTCCAGGAGAAATAATTAAGCTAGCATTCTTTTCAGGCCAGCACTTCTATAAACTGCGCGCTATATCGCCTGAAACGGCTCCTACTTTAGAAATAGATGGTATTCATATGCATAGAATAAAAGACATAACTCCCTGGAATGATTCCTACTTGAAGATAAAGTTCCTTAGAATTAGGCCCGGCGCAGTAGTCCTCGATGTATGTACAGGCCTCGGATATACTGCAATACATTCGTTAATGCAAGGTGCTCGAGAAATCATATCTATTGAGAAAGATGAAAATGTACTCAAGCTAGCTGAATTAAACCCTTGGTCCTGGAGACTTTCAGACCATAGAATAACAATTCTTCTAGGAGACGCTTCTGAGATTGTTGAATATTTAAGACCTTCATCCTTCAACTATATAATACATGATCCTCCCAGAATAAGTCTTGCAGGCGAGCTATATAGTTTAGAATTTTACCGAAGCCTATACTCGCTATTGAAGCCTAAAGGAAAACTATTCCATTATACAGGGCAGCCCTTCGAGAAAATCGGCTATAAAATAGTTAAAGGAATTCTTAATAGACTGAGAGCTGTAGGTTTTAGGAGAGTGATATATGTAGAAAAGATCACTGGAATAATAGCCTCGAAATAGTCTAGCTAGTCTTTTATTAATTCGGGAAAGAATATAGAATATGCTAGCACTATCTCTGTTAGAATTCATAGGTCTGATTGCGTTAATAGTAATCTTAGTGATCCTGATATACATGCTGCTATATGAGTACAAAAAATGGAGGGAGAGAAAAATAGTAAAACTATTGATCTCCTCTAGCAACAGTTAATAGAATATCTTTGAAGTCGTTTTCATTCATGCTAAGTATTACAGATAAATCCTTGCCTTGTAAATCTAAGCACTTTTCATCACTTTCAATTTTTATATTCAAAGGTATTGTACTCTTCAAATAGAGTCTAGGGCTTCCTCTAGCTGCCCAGATCTTAAACCATAGTTTATCTCCTTTTACTCCAATAAAAACAGGCAGAGCTTCCTCTGAAAAAAGAAGTAGAGGATAACCATGCAGCAGAATACTTTCTTCAAGACCTGCTGCCTCGGCTTTTACTGTATCATTTTGTAAATACTCATAAAATATTCTCTCAGCAATACTGCTATCTATACTACCAGTAGTCTTAACTATGCGCAGCAGTGAAAAAATATCAAAAGATGATAAATAATCACTAGTATTACCCAATTTATATACGAATTCACTCCCTTCTAAATACTTAACTAACTTTTCGGCATATATGGAATCAATTCTGCTACATTTACTACTTTCAATAAGTTCTATCAATATTTTTCTATAAAACATATTTTTCTCCATATATTTCGGTTCCCGTCTTACTAACATCTCTAGATCTATATATGCAAAAAAGTCTTCAAGAGAAGAAAACTTATCAATACTATACTTATTTTCTAATGAATAAAAAATATCTTCCATACATTCTGAAAGATAACTACTTCCATTAGTAAATACATAGTTAAATGCAACTTCCCTAATAAATTTAATTAGATCATTTTTATGGACCTTCTTCAGAAACCATTTATCGTTATTCCCTATGATCCTATATATCTTATTATCATTGATTCTAACATAGTTATTTAACGGTGAAATATCAAGTATATTATTATCTATTGATATATCAATTTTAAATAACGCATTATTTAATTTATCTATGTTATGTGTAGTAAATTCTATAATACTTTTTTCTGAATTAAGACCATATATAGTAGTTTCAACAGGAATAATTTTCACTTTATAAATATTATAATCTAGATCCTTTATGCCATTTATTAAGTTACTTAAATAAAAAGCTATCTTGTTATCGCTAAATTTTAAACAAAAACTCTTTGCTGAATACTTATACTCATATAACTTATCGGGCTGCCTTCTGCCGCCTACTATTATTTCAGCATCTTCAAGAGGCCTGTTCACAACAAACAAAGGCAAGATATTTTCAAAAATATATATTTCATCTATTGGAGAGTAATAGAATTGAAAGCTTATACATGTATTTAAAACTCTTACTATAATATGCATTACTATTTCATCCATTTCTGCCCGACATATGGCTTTAAAACAATGGGGTTTTTTAATAATTTTTTCAATAAATATTTTACCACTAAAATAATATGTAGGATATACTCTCAAATCAGCGTTCTTTATAACGAAACTGTCTTCTTCAATGATCAAGAACATTTTCCCCTTAGATAACGACTTCTGATTCTGATTAAACATAGTGCCTAAGTACTTGACCCCCCTTAGGAAAAATATATTTCGTTAAAATCCTATTTCTCTACGTGATTATAGGAATAGACATGAATTTAATTCTAAGAGCAATAGAAGAAAAAATAGCTGAAAAAAAGGTTAAAGGAGGCCTCGCTTACATAAAATTAAAGGATTCTCCTCTAGATGAAGTATACATAAGGTCTCAGCCTATTTCGTTCTCATTTGATGTAAAGCAATCATTCTTAGGTGTGGTACGCATAGTTCCTTCAGTAAAAAGTGACGAAGATACAAACTTATACAGATCTCTTAAAGGCCTTGAATGCTACCTAAAATACACGGGGCTGTTTAGACGCAATGCTTTCTTTAACTCCCGAGAGGAACTCAATACATTAAAAGAAATGGTTCCCTCGATCGAGATAAGCGATGATTTAACCACAAGACTAAACAATGACCCTGAACTAAGACAATTAATAATGAGCATTAAACCTTCAGAGCTTACAGTTCTCCTTAAGTCAGTTCACGAAGAACTTTTACCATTTATAACATCTAAGGAATACCTATTAAAAGCAGAGGCAAAATTTTATGAAAATCCAACAGAAGTAACATGGTATATAACACTAACACATATGCTCATGAGAGGGCCTAATTTTAAAAAAACTGTCAAAGGAATATTCGATATAATGGAGATTATAGGAAAGCATTTAAGAGACGTATCCAGAAGAGTCAGTAATACTTTCGAGTAAGGAAACGCTTAGCATACTCAAAGAGAAGCATACGCCTCCAACCCATATTTTCTAGCCTAATAGACATTCTCTTAAGAATACCTGGAGCAAAAGATACAAGTATAACAAATTTCACTCTCCACGGAGCTTTAAGATACATATACATTATACAAACCAAATACTGCCTTCTTTTACGTCCTACAACCATAATATACTCTTTTCTTCTACCTACATCACTTGCTCTACTTTTAACATACCTTTCTATTTCAGCAATAGCATTGAGCGCTACTCTAATCAAATTACTTTTTCTTTTAACAACTGTGTTTAAGCCTATTGACTGTAATTCTAACATTACTACACTATGATCCTTATCCACTTCAAATACGGCCACCCCTTTAACCCTGATACCTCTTCTCACGTAGTCACCTCATTTTTGCGTAATTTAGCTCTAATCCTAATTATTGTCATCGTATTTAAGATTATCACCCAAAGGCTAAAGGTCAGCGTGAGATGGTTCAATCACAGATCATCTCTTCCCCATCTTCATCATATTGCTGCTACTTCTCCGACTTCCTCTTAATATTTTTAATCTTTATGCTCAACATGGCCTCTATCATCACTTGTCAGAACCCGTGTTCTCTATCATCGCTCAATCATCTTTAATTAGATTTTTGTAATAAATCTATTGCTTCTTAACCCACGCACCCCTTTATTTCTACTGGAAGAATTATTTTTAATTGAATTTATTAAAATATTACAAAATAATTATACTCTCCCAGTTTCTTGAGTCTATGAAATATAAAAATTTTTATTGAAAAAAATTTGATATAATAGTCTATTTTATTCTTGGATAAAAATTTCAGTAAAGTTTTTTCCAGTAGAAATAAAGGGGTACTAGGGTAAATTACTGAAGGATATTGGATCTTATTTATGATCTAATATTTAAGTAAGTCTTTTTGGTGAAAAAGAATATGAGCAGAGATATTCTTGAGCTAGAAAAAACCTTACTGTTTCAAGTAGATCCGAGCATAAAACGTTTTCAAGTAATATTCGCCTTGGCCTTTGTTGGTTTCAGAAAGACATTTGGAAAAGATAGAGATCTCTGTGAATTATTCTTAAGAATAATGGTTGAAGCGAATAAAGGAAGAAACGACCTTCTACTACGGTAAAATCTACTTGTAGATATCTAGTTTTCTACAAATAATGTCTTTTGATGTCTTTATTAATCATATTTTTATAGAGATGTTACTACTGTAGAATTATTGTAGACCCCTTTGTTTCCACTGGAGGATTCTTATGAGCAAGATTTTTATGAAAAGTGAATTTATTGTTGTAGTTTTTTCTCTTTTTTCGAATATCAAATGAAATTTTCTCGAATAGCGGTTTTTTACAATCCAAATCTATTTCTTCAAATTATGTTATTTCTCAACTCTAAGCGCTACCATTATATATTTTGAAGAAGGGTTAGGAGATAGAAATGCCTAAGATAAAAATAGAGGACACATTGCCTTCAGGCGAGAAGATTGTTATTACGCTTGAGGGTAGGGAGATTTCTGAGCGGAGAGTACTTCAAGTTCTTGAGCTTCTTAAGATAATGTCTTCCGGAGGCCAGGAGTCTGAAAGCTGTATAAGTGAAGAATTTTCGAGAGGTAAAGGAGGGAGCAGAGGTTGGCTTAAAGAAGTTATATGGGATGCTATCTTAGAGAACTTTGGTGACGGCGTCTGGTTTTCTTCGAGAGATTTACAAAGGGTATTACATAAGGCAGGAATAGATGTTTCATTGAATACTGTAGCTACTTATCTGCTTCGTTTTTATAAAGCGGGGCGTCTTGACAGAGCAGGAGGGAAATTTGATATGAGATATAAAGTTAAGACCGTTGAGGTTTCTGTTGACTAGTTTTTCTCTCTTCTATCTGATATGCTATAATATCGCTTTTAGTTATTATTCCTAGAAGTCTATCTCCATCCATTACTAAAACTGCAGGTATACCTTTCGCAAGCATTTGTGTAACATTATCTACTGTCTCGTTAGGAGGAACTATGGGTAGTACAGGCCCCATGATATCTTTAACTGTCTTAGATAAAGTCGACTCCCTATTTGATAAAAGGGAATTAATTATGTTGTCTTCGAAAATTGTTCCAATAACTCGGCCGTGCTTGTCTAACACAGGTATTTGTGAAATTCCATAATCCCACATTATTTTTGCTGCTTTTTTCACAGGGTCATCTTCGTTAACTGTTATTACGGGGGACTTCATTACATCTCTGGCTTTCGGTAATTTTTCTAGTGCTTCTTCGAGGACTGCGAGTATTTTTCTAAGTGTTGATAAGCGGGGGTCTACTGTTCCTGCTTCTATTCGCGCTATGAGGGACTGGCTTACTCCGGCGCGTCTAGCTACTTCTTTTTGAGTTAAGCCAGCTTTTTTCCTTAGAGATCTGATATACTGCGGTGTTGGAAGAGAAGACATCAAGAAAAATATCGTGGGAGAAATTTATAAAATTATAATTGGGTCACTTATATTTTTTAAGTATTTCGGCTATTATTTCCAAGCCTCTTTCTAACAGATCTTCAGGTATTGTTAGAGGAGGGGCAAGTCTTAGAGTAGAGATTCCGGCACCTATAGCTAGAACTCCTTTCTTAAAGCAGTTTGTTAATATTTCTTGAAGTTCTGCTTTAGCAGGCTCTTTAGTGCTAGGATCTTTTACCAGCTCTATGCCTATCATTAATCCTTTTCCTCTAACATCACCTATTATTTTACATTCTTCTTTGAGATCGTTAAAGAACTTTAGCGTCTTTTCTCCCAGTTTTTCTGCTCTCTCTAGAAGATTTTCCTCCTCCATAACTTCTATTACGGCATTTGCTGCGGCGCAGGCTACAGGGTTTCCTCCAAAAGTTGTTGCATGGGAACCCTTAGGTAGAGACATTATTTCTTTTTTCCCTATTATGGCTCCTAGAGGGAGGCCTGAGGCTATTGCTTTAGCTACGCATATTATATCGGGAGTTGTATTCCAATGTTCTATGGCAAACCATTTTCCTGTACGACCCATGCCGGCCTGTACTTCATCGTCTATCATTAATATTCCGTACTTGTCGCAGAGTTTTCTTATTCTTTTCCAATATTCTGGAGGTGGAACTATGTATCCTCCTTCTCCTGAAATAGGTTCGAAGACTATTGCTGCTACTTCTTCGGGAGAAATGTACTTGTTAAAGTACCATTCCTCTATGAAGTCTACGCACCAGTAGTCGCAGTTAGGAAAAGTTTGTTTCCAAGGACATCTGTAGCAATAAGGATATGGTACGTGTTCGACGCATGGAATTAAGGGAGAGAAATATTTTCGTTGAACAGGTTTGCTTGAAGTAAGTGATAGAGCACCTAGAGTTCTTCCGTGGAAGGAACCTATATAAGCTAGAACATAGGGCCTTGAACCTTTAAAATATCCCCTAGCCACTTTTAAGGCACCTTCAATGCTTTCTGCTCCACTATTGCAGAAGAATACTTTTTTATCAAAAGAGCCAGGAGTTATTTTAACTAATTTTTTAGCTAATTTAACGGGTTCTTCATAGTAAAAGTCTGTCAGGCTATAATGAAGAAATTTTTCAGCTTGTCTTTTTATTGCTTCTACTACTTTTGGGTGGCAGTGCCCTACGCTCATTACGGCGATTCCTGAGTTGAAGTCTATGTACTCGTTTCCGTCTACGTCTTTTATGATTGCTCCTTTAGCCTCAGCTACTACAAGAGGATAATATCTAACGAAAGACTGCATAAGGTATTTTTTATCCTCTTCAATAATCTTCAAAGCTTTGGGTCCGGGAGGCTCAATTTTTATTAAGGGTATATTTTTCACATGTAATTTCCATTTAGATGACTTTTATTGATTGTGTAAATATTGTTAAGCAGGTATTTTACATATATTAGTGAAAATCTAAAGAAATGAAAGAAGACGGCTAGGTATGGAATATTGATTATGGAAAAAGTTTTGTTTCGGGAAAATTCGGGGAGTATTTTTCTCTTTTTATATAATATCTGCTAGGGATTAAAAAGCTTAATTTACTTAAGTTGTGAGATATATTATGTGATATTTTATAAGGAAGTTCGATGGCATGGTAGAGGAGGCCAAGGTGCAGTTACTTCAGCAGAGTTATTAGCATCAGCTGCTGTTAGAAGTGGTCTCTACGCGGTATCAATACCTTTCTTTGGTGCTGAAAGAAGAGGTGCGCATGTCTTTGCCTTTAATAGAATATCGGATAAACCTATATTACTGAAGTCTATGATAAAGAGTCCTGACTACGTAATCGTATTAGATTCTAAATTATTGAAGTTAAAAGAACATAGAGGGAGAGTGCTTAGTGGCTTGAAAAAAGAAAGCGTACTAATTGTAAACGCAACTGAAGATGATGTAAGGGACTTAGAGTGGGATAAAGTGGCTCTAGTGGATGCGACTGAAATAGTCTTAAAACATGGTCTGGTCTTAGCCGGCATACCGCTCACAAATACGGCCATGCTGGGTGCTTTTGCTAAAGTTTTTGTGAAAATATCTCCAGAGAAATTTGAAGAAAGTATTCGAGGTAAATGGAGTGGTGTAAAAGCCGAAAAGAATATTGAGGTATTTAGAGAAGGGTACCGGAATGTAAGGTGGTTAGAATGACTTCTGGTAAGAAGATTAATTATGAGTTGCTAACTCCAATATCTCGTCCAAGCGAAGGCCCGGCCGGATTAACGGGCTTTTGGAGAGTTTTTAAGCCCGTTATCAATAGGGATAAGTGCAGAAAGTGTCTTTTATGCTGGCTTTATTGCCCTGAGGCAGCTATAAATGTAGACGAGAAAGGGTATCCTGTTATTAATTATGATTATTGTAAAGGATGTGGTATATGTGCAAACGAATGTCCTGTTAAATCTATTGAGATGGTAGAGGAATGAGAATATGAAGATGGTTTTAACCGGAAATTATGCAGCAGCTTATGCAGCTAAAGCAGCTCGAGTAGAGGTAGTTTCTGCTTACCCAATAACACCTCAAACGCAAGTCGTAGAAAAACTTTCTGAATTTATTGAGAAAGGAGAAATGAAAGCTAAATTCATTAGAGTGGAATCAGAACATAGCGCTATGGCCGCCTGTATTGGAGCGGCCATGGCTGGAGCTAGAGTATTCACAGCAACATCTGCTCATGGCCTTATCTATATGAGCGAAATGCTCTGGTGGGCCGCAGGAGCGCGCTTACCTATAGTTATGGGAGTAGTTACACGAGCTATGGCTCCGCCGTGGAGTATATGGTCTGATCACTGTGATGTACTTTCTTTAAGAGATATAGGGTGGATCATATTTTTCTGCGAAAATGCTCAAGAGGTCTTTGATTCCATAATTCAAGCATATAAAGTCGCTGAGAACGAGAAAGTTCTTTTACCTGTTATGGTCGGCTGGGATGCTTTTCAAACATCCCACACAGCGGAGCCTGTAGAAGTGCTGACAGAGAAAGAAGTGTTAAATTATCTTCCCGACAGAAAGCCCATTCCATACGTTATAGACTTCGAGAAACCATTTACTCACGGAAGTCTATGCTATCCAGATAAGTACATGGAGTTTAGATACCTTATAGACTATTCTATGGCTAAAGCTAAAGAGGTCATAAAGGAGGCCGACAAGGAATACGGTAAACTTTTCGGCAGAGAATATGGAGGATTATTCGAGGAATATAAGTGCAGCGATGCTGAAGCAATAATAATCACTATGGGTGCGATTTCTGGAGACGCAAAATACGCTGTGGAACTACTTAGAGACAAGGGATATCGAGCAGGGTTAATTCGCTTAAGAGTTGTCAGACCGTTTCCTGCAAGCGAACTCAAAGAAAAACTAGAGTCTAAAAAACTTGTATGTGTTATAGACCGCAATATCTCGCTAGGTAGAGGAGGAGTCTTGGGAGTAGAAATAAGAGCCTTACTTAGGGGTGTGCCCGTAGTCGACATAGTTGCTGGAATTGGGGGCAGAGATATAAGCTATGTAGATGTCATAAATATGTTTGAAAAGGCTTTAAAAGCTGTTGAAAAAGGTGATATTCCTGAATATTTCTGGTATGGTGTTAATGAAGAGTATGTTAAG
>Ga0180302_10000376_pt1 | contig 19048 bp, 16 predicted proteins | sample GuaBasSediGuay17_FD_121794 | JGI IMG/M metagenome (GOLD analysis project Ga0180302, IMG submission 121794) | Subseafloor sediment microbial communities from Guaymas Basin, Gulf of California, Mexico - Guay17, Core 4571-4, 12-15 cm | ecosystem: Environmental > Aquatic > Marine > Hydrothermal... | reverse complement strand
TTTATGTCTCCAAGCTCAAATGAGTAGTTGGGATAAAGTCCTATGTTTACTAGAGCCTTACAGCGATATACTCCATTACTATCTTTAATGGTTTCAATATCTTTACCATCGTCCTTTGTCATCTCTCGAATATAAGGAACACTGCTGATATATTAACATTAGTAGTAGGTAAAAGTCGTCAGGAATAGATTGAAGAGGTAAGTTGTCTCTAAGGGATATTCTTCGTAATACGTCCATGACCTAAGGATGCTTTCGTGATAGATATCAGTTCCTGGACTCCAAGGCTCTCTACTAACACCACATTTACGACCAGAGTTCCCATAACTCTGGAGAGCTTTACGACCAAAGGAATAACGAGAGCTCTATACATCCTAACTTCTAGTTCATTTTTCACAATAATCGTAAGAGCCTCCTCACTCATTACTTGCTCTGAAATATGGGGGACATGGCGTGCTAAAAATAAAACCATCAGTTATGCGAACACCTTGAAAAACGTCGGGGGATTGTTCGTTAGCACACCGTCAATGTTAAGCCTCTTCAGAAACCTCATGTTACTGTACGTATCGGCATAAAACACCTCTACCACTAATCCGTTATCATGAGCTCTCTCAACCCACTCCTTTGTGAGGTACCTAGCTCCAAAAGGCGGTTGAAGTATCTCCGCTCCGAGTTCTAGAGTAACTTCAATATAGTCCTCTCCACTAACTCCATAACCCGAACACACGTAAACATCTGGATACTCTCTTTTAACTCTGAGGACATCATCACGATGAGGCAATGCCAAGAAGACAGAGTCCAACACCTTGTACTCCTCACATAACTCTATCACCTTATCGATAGCCCAATCGCTAACGTACATGTGAATGTTAAGCCCAACACGTCCCCCAACTAGCTCCAAGACTTCTTGAAAAGTTGGAATTCTCTGCCCCATCCCAAGGTCGAACTGCCTAAGTCGTTTTAAGTCTAACGATGAAACGTTTACATCTAAGCCGACAACCCTCTTGAGAGTAGGATCATGAAGTATCACAAGCTCATTATCCTTGCTAGCTCTAACGTCAAGCTCAATAACCTGTACACCAATTTCTATGGCCTTTTGAAAGGCTAGTAAGGTATTTTCAGGGTAAAGACTTGAAAAACCTCGGTGTGCTATACAAACAGGTGGTAACTTACGATTGACATAGTCTCTAACGCTAAACATAGTTGTTGATTAGTCTTTACACATTAATAACAACTGAGACGAGAAAACAAGCTTAACTGAATTATTAACTTATCATTCACGCGTCCACTACCTATATCCTAGTCCACTCAATAGGTTGAGGTTGAGTGTATCGCTCTAGGTGAAGTATCGGGTCTTCTTTCACATGCTCTCTAACCCACTCCTCAATAATAGACTTAAGCTCCTCTAATACGTCCCTTCGCTCATCAACTAAGTTTATAGTCTCCATAGGGTCATCCTTAATATTATAAAGCTCATAGCCTACATTACCCTCGACTTTCACTCTCTCCATAATCGTCTTTATAGGACGTGGATGAGGCCAGTGGGGCTTAGGAAACACTTCATGAATTACCCTTAACTCAGGCTCATAGTGAATTATCAGCTTCCACTCACCCTTAACAATACATCTCTCTCCCCAAGTCTCGCATATTACAAAATCCCTTGACACTCGCCTCTCAATCACATCTAAGAGATTAACGCCATCAAACTTACACTCCGCCTCAATTCCTGCTAAGCTCAGTATAGTGGGGACTATGTCAGCTTGCTGTACGTAACCCTTAACCCTAACACCCTTAGGCAGCTTCTTAGGGTACCTGATTATCAGTGGGACTCTTATCACAGACTCATGTAACCCAGCATGTCCCCATATTCCATGTTGTCCTAACTGTTCTCCGTGGTCTGAAGTAACTATTATGAGAGTCTCATCTAATATTCCCTCATCCTTGAGAGTCTCGATAACTTCAGCTACTGCATTATCCACATAGAGTACCTCTCCATCATACAAGTCTATAGACCTATTCTCATCTCCCTCAACTATCTCATCTACCTTACCCCATCCTGGAATATAGTCGTAGTCAGCTGGAGCCTTCATAAGCTTCAAGTCAGAGTAGTCACCTTTTTTATGCCTAAACACCTTCCTGTAGCCTTCAGGTTGATTGTAAGGTGTATGAGGATCCCAGTAATGTATGAATAGGAAGAACCTCTCATAGCTATGTTGTCTTATCCAGGGTAGGACCTTCTTATTTACCTCAGCTGCAGTTACATGATGGTGAACCCAGCGTGAAGTTTTAGTTGGGTTCATGTAATATTCATATCCTCTGACAAAGTGCTTCATGTGGGATCTAAAGTTTATTAGGTTGTCTACTGCAGCGGTCACGTAACCATTATCCCACATAATTTCAGCTATCACTGGAATATCATCATCCAGTTGGTATGCATTAGGAACATTGTAAGGCGTAATGTAGTATTTATGGCTAACTGGATAAAGGCCAGTCACTATACTAGTGAATCCAGGCCCAGTTGCAATTCCAGATGCGTAAGAGTTCTCAAACAGCACTCCCTCTCTAGCTAACCTATCTAATGTGGGGCTAGTTTCTCTGAAGTAACCATAACAGCTTAAGTGATCGGATCTAAGGGTGTCAATAACGATCAAGACTACATTCATTAGGTCACCCCAATTCTAGTTATGATTTCTCTTAGTTATCTCTTACCTGAGTTGGAAATAAAACAAGACAAGACTAGTGGTTTCCACGTTCTTAGTCGTTCCTTAGGAAACTACTAGCCGTAAAGTCTCGAATATCTCTCCTCTAATGCTTCTACTATACCGAAGTCCTCAGGGCTGAGTCCCATTTCCCTATACGGACCATCGGGTCTATAGGGTATTGAGGGAGGGAACTTGTGTAGATCGCTACCTAAACTGAAACTCAGCCCTGCGTCTTTGAGTACCTTAAAGGCGTTTGCTACCATCTCGAAAAGTCTGTAGTAATCACGATAAATTCTAGCTATAATGCTCCAGTTAACCTCTATGAAAACTCGCTCAAGTTTCAGGCCGTCGGTGAAGGCAGCTAGCTCTTCTGGAAGGTATATTGAGTTAGCCTTTAGATTAGCCCTACTGATCTCCCCTCTCCTATAGAACTTCTCCACAGTATACATGAACGGATGGCATATTACGCCTATTAAGTCCTTTTCCTTACATAACTCCTCCAACTTTAAAGTCCATTCTCTCAAGAGAGTTCCAGCTCCAGGCTGATCGCCATATGTCCTAACCTCGAGCGCGAATATGTCGAGCCCATCGAAGACCTCATTAGGTAGAGCTCGAAAACCTTTGGGACCCAGCCTCTCATTGAATACCTCGATAGCTTGGAAGATCATAACTTCCCCATGCCATCTCTCACGCTGTCTAGCTACGTCAGAGTAAAACTTTTTAAGGCCCTCAACACCTCGTGGGTAATTTCTAGTGAGTCTCTCCCTTCTCAGCCACGCTTCGAACTCTCTTGGCTCCCTCCAGTAAAGAAAGTCGTGGTCTATGAGTGCTAACACTCTTCGACCGTCTAGCACAGCCCATTCGACCAAGTAGTCTAAGTCCACATTTCTTTCGAGGCCAGCATGAAGGTGTAGGTCCACTTCAAGTAAGCGCCTCAATCCCTAGTCACCCTTAGCCTTGATCTCCTAAACTATTTAGCTCTTTTCTTTATTTTCCGGAGATTAAGAATTGAGCCTGGCTGAAGCAGGAGATAGGACACTAAGGCAGTAGCTATTATAGATCTTATAATATTTTTACTTATTTCTAGAGATCTTATCTGCAAGCTAAGTGTAGTATCTCGAGGATGTTAGTTGAGAAATCTCATGAAGTTAATATGACCAGGAGAAGAAGAGTTTGCAACAAAGCTTAGAATTGGCGCATTGAAAGTTCTGACTACACGTTTTTCACATAGATAGCATACTGACATTAATGAAAAATATAGCAAGGAAATTACACGAACAAAATAGTTCCCTATGATGGATATTTTGGCTCACTAAAGGGTATAGTGCTGTTAGAGCCTAGCCAAGTTTGATTTAGACAAGGCTTTGTCACATTCTTCAGATTAAGGTCTAGTAGCTCTCTCACGGCAGCACTTTATCTGGATTGAGTATGTTGTTGGGATCGAACACTCTCTTTATTGCTCTCATAATCTTTAGCTCTTTGTCGCTGAGGAACATTTTCAAATACTTCTTCCTTATAGCTCCTATTCCATGCTCTCCAGTGATAGTTCCACCTAGCTCTATGGTGATTTTGTATATCTCTTCCTTAACCCTCTCGTAGTCTTCCTCGGTCCATCCTTCTGTCTTCATTATATGAGGGTGTAAGTTCCCATCTCCCACATGACCATAGACTGGAATTTTCGTGTTATATTTGCTAGCTATCTCGTCTATTTTATCTAAAAGAATTCCAACCGTTGCTGGAGGAACTGACACGTCAAGTATGTCTACTACCTCGGGCTTGAGGACTATGTAGATATTACTCCTTATTTTTAGTATCTCGTCTTGTTCTCTTCTAGTCTCAGCTACTAGGGGTTCGAGAGCTCCTAGCTCGCTGCAAACCTGAGCTATTGTCTCACACTCAGCGTAGACGGCCTCCTCTGTTGGTTCGGCTAAAATGATTAGCAGATAAGCCTTCCCTTCCTTACACGGCCAAGTGAGTCCTAAGTGCTTGGCTGATAACTCGACAAGGTCTCTCTCAACGTACTCCAGGGCTAACGGTATGACTCCACTCTGTAATATTCGTGGAGAGGCTCTGATAGCATTGTGTCTGTCATTGAAGGGAACTATAAGCGTTAAGGTAGCTCCCCATTTAGGATAGAGCCTTAATACGACTTTAGTTATAACCCCAAGAGTTCCCTCACTACCTATGAATAGCTGCATCAAGTCGTACCCAGTATTATCCTTGATCAACTTTCCTCCTAAGTTCAGTATATCACCAGTCGGAAGAACTACTTCTAGACCTTTGACGTAATTTCTCATGACCCCCGTCTTAACTGCCCTCACACCGCCAGCATTACAGGCAACCAGTCCTCCTACGTGTGCTCCTTCATCTCCAGGATGAGCTGGGAAGAAGAGTCCAGCTTTCTCAGCTTCTTCTATCAGCTTGCTTAGAGTCACACCGGCTTCAGCGATAGCCATCAAGTTGTCTCTATCTATCTCTATCTTATCCATCCTCTCGAGTGATAGTACTATCCCGCCCTTAGTGGGTATACAGCCCCCCACGAGCCCAGTACCCCCTCCTCTGGGATAAACGGGAATTTTGTAACGATTAGCTAACTTCAGGATCTCGGATACCTCCTCAGTACTGGCTGGCTTAACCAGGACTACGTCGGTAGAGGGCTTGGGTCTCGCTGGTTCGGCGGTTTCATCTGTTAGATAGCTCTTTATCAGCTCTAGCTCTGTAATTACCCAATTCTCTCCAACTATCTCCTTGAGCTTATTTACTATCTCCTCTTTCATGGTTCAACTTCCTCCTCTTAATTTCTTTAATTAGTTTAGGGATTACTTCGTATAAATCCCCGACTATCCCATAATCGGCAAATCTGAATATGGGAGCTGAAGGGTCTAGGTTTATGGCTACTATTACTTCAGAATCTCTCATCCCAGCTAAATGCTGTGGAGAGCCAGAGATACCACAAGCAATGTAGAGACGCGGCTTAACTACATTTCCACTGAAGCCCACTTGATGATCTCTCGACATCCACCCTTCATCTACTAAAGGCTTGCTACATCCAACAACTCCTCCTAGCAACTTAGCTAATTCCTCGATCATCTTAATGTCTTCAGGCTTCTTTAACCCCTTACCACAGGCGACTATTACATCAGCGTCGGCTATGCTAACCTCCTTATCTTTAACCTTGCTGATGATAGTGATTCCAGTATCGCCTATGTCTTCAACATCGACTTCTATTACTCTCCCTTTTCTACTTGTATCTCTTTTGAGTGGTCTCATGATCTTGTATCGGACAGTAGCCATCACTGGTCGCGTCCTCGTCTTTATGTGAGCTATTATGTTTCCTGTGAAAGCTGGACGTATTTGCACGATATCTCCATTCTCGTCGACTTGTATATCTATACAATCTGCAGTGAGTCCTGTGTTCAATGCTGCTGCGATTCTAGGAGCTAAAGATCGTCCAATGTTAGTGGCTCCGACTAGAACTAGCTCAGGTTTGACTTCCTTAATTAGCTTCACTAGATTATGCTTGTACCTTACAGGATCAAAGTATTTCAGTGATGGATGGTCAAAGACAAAGACTTCATCAGCTCCATAAAATATCAGCTCCTTTGCTAACTCCTTAATTCTATACCCTAATAGCGCTCCATAGAGCTTGCAACCTAGTTTGTCAGCTATACTCCTTCCCTTACCTAATAGCTCAAAGGTGACTGGGTGAATTATGCCCTCGTGTTGCTCTCCTATTACCATAACTCCACTGTAATGCTTCACCATTTAAGTACCACCTCTAAAACCTTGAGGAGCTCCTCAATCGCATTGACTCCTGTGAATATTCTAGCCTTTCTTCCTCTTTCCTCAGGGAATGTGATCCTGTGAACTGTAGTGGGAGATCCGATGTATCCAAATCTGCTCATATCAGCTATATCAGCTAATACATCAGCATTCCAAATCTCAACCTTAGCTCTCCTAGCTCTGAGTTTATCACGAAGAGTCGGAAGCCTTGGCTTATTTACGTCTTTTGTTACTACAATGAGGGCTGGCATCCTTAGCTTAACTAGATAATAAGAGCGCCCCATATCAACTACCACTAATATTCCATCCCTGCTCACATCTCTTATCTCCGAGACATAGGATACATGGGGTAAGCCTAGATGTTCAGCTAACTCCGGTCCAACTTGCCCTGTGTCACCATCAACAGTCTTTTCTCCGCAGATCACAAGATCAAATGGCTGTAACTTCTTTAGCGCACAGGCTAAGGTATAAGAGGTAGCTAAGGTATCAGCTCCAGCGAACCTCTCATCTGTAAGTAGTATGGCTCTATCAGCTCCCCTTGAAATGGCGTCTCTAAGAGCAGCCTCGGCTTGTGGAGGTCCCATACTCACGACGGTTATACTGCCTCCTAGTCTCTCTTTTATCTGGACCGCAGCCTCTAGGGCATGTAGGTCAAAGGGATTAATCTCGCCAGGAGCAGAGCTCCTATCTATTCTCCCCTTCTCTACATCGAATTTTACTCTCTCTATATCCGGAACATACTTTATTGGGACTATTATGTGAAGTCCCATTCTTCCACCAGATCATGAGACTATTAGAGTCTGCTCAAGGATTAGCTGTAATTACTCTATATAGCTCAGTGCCCTTAAGCTAATGGTAATTTAATAGGTTGGTCTCTAGCTATAGAGAGGAGGGCTGCCTCTGCTATCTCTTGAGCCTTATATCCATCCTCGATAGTAGCCCTTGGGGGTATATCTTCCTCTACCCACTTGATGAAATCCCTTAACTCAAGTAAGTAGGGGTCCTCATTCCATGCGAGCTTCTCCTCGAAGGTCTCTCCACTAGAGTGAACTATTTTAATATATTGACTTCTAGTGTCGAAGAAGACAGATGCTTCATCGCAGACTAACATGCCTGATCTATCACCTATTCTGTATAGGAAACTGCCTACTATATTTCCTATTGCTCCAGACTTAAATTTCAGTAAGTACGTTATGTGGTCTTCATAATCGATCATTGTCGTACCTCCCCTAATCCCATAAGCAAAAACCTCACTTACGTCGCCACATAGGTATCTAGCTATATCTATCTCGTGAATCAATTGCTCAGCCATTCCAGAGTTGAGCTTTTGAAGAGCACGCCAAGGAGTTCTCTCTACATGACGAAGCCAATACCCCATATCAGTTAAGTGGAGAAAGATAGGCTTCCCCAACTCTCCGCTATCTAACTTCTCCTTGATTAACACGTAGACAGGCCAATATCTTAACACAAAGGCCACCATGAATTTTATACCACCTTCTTTAACTAACTTGAAGATTCGCCTAGCTGCGACAAAGTCGCTAGATAGGGGTTTCTCACAAAATATGTGCTTTCCACACTTAGCAGCAATTTCTATAGGTCTAAGCCTAACGAAGGGCGGTGTTGTAAGGATAATTGCATCAACCTCTTTTGATGATATGGCCTCTGAATAATCAGTTGTATAGCTACACCCTATCTCTTCGGCTATGCTCCTGACTAGCTCTTCCTTAACATCACATAGGTAAGAAACTCTAATTCCCTGCAATTTCGGAATGACCTTTTCAAGATAGTATCTACCAATGCCACCGACTCCGATTACTGCTAAGTTTAACACACATCGTTCACCTCCAATAGGACTTAACCTAACTCCCTCATAACAACTTCTCTTCTATTTAACTCGAGGATCGCGTAACGACCCCAAGCCAAAGGACCTGGATTTACTACTAATGTGTTATTTACCCAATCAATTCCGTAAGACTCGTGAACATGACCACAAGTCACTACATACGGCCTGAGTTCAGCAATTAATTTAGATACTTCCTCTAACCCTATATGAATACCCATGTAGGCTAGGTCTACTCTAGTATTAAATGGCGGATAATGACTGATTATCACCAATTTCGAGTCCTTAGAGCCTATGGCATCGAGCTGGTTTAGCACTTCCTCTATAGCTCTTAGAGGGGCTATTCCTCCGATTCCAGCTAGCGTCACTTCATTACTGTATTTTATTACTCTGCCATGTATTGAAAGCCCATAGGACTCTAGCATGTCAAGGATGTAGTAGTTGTCCATGTTTCCAGGAACAGCATAAACATTGGTTCCTAAGTTAGCAAGTTCGTCAATAACTTCACTACTCTCGAGGTCTCCGCAGCAAATCACGAAGCTGAACTCAGATAAGTCTAATGACTCTCTTAAGGCTTCTAGTTGCTCTGCATAACCATGAATGTCACTTATTACTAAGACTTTCATAGCTCACCATAAGTAATACTTAAACCTAGGGTATTTATTTTAGGAAGCGGGAGTGGACTTGAGGCTTAGGGACGCGCTTCGTGATAAGCTAACAGAGGAGGAATTAAAGTACGTTCCAACGAGCTTCAATATAATAGGATCTAGATCAGGAGCCGTTGCCATTATTGAAATACCTCCAGAGCTTGAGCATAAAAAGTATTTGATAGGAGAGGCCATAATGTCAATACATAAGAATGTGAAAATAGTGTTGAGAAAGCTATCAGCCCGTAAGGACATCTACCGAACTAGAGACTACGAAGTCATAGCTGGCAGTGGTAGCACAGAGGTTATACATAAGGAATATGGTTGTCTTTTTAAGTTAGACCCAACTAAAGTTTACTTCTCGCCTAGAGAGAGTACCGAGAGGATGAGAATAGCCAAGCAAGTAGCTCCTGGGGAGTTCATAATGTTAATGTTTGCTGGTGTATGTCCATATGGTATAATAATAGCTAAACACCAGCCGCTAGTGAAAAAGATAGTAGCGATAGAGATAAACCCCATAGCTTACGAGTATATGGTTGAAAACTTAAAACTCAACAAAGTCGAGGATAAGATCATCCCAGTACTAGGAGATGTTAGAGATAAAGCCAAGGAGTGGTATGGGATGTGTGATCGCGTGATCATGCCACTACCCAAAGGAGCCTATATGTTCCTTGATGAGGCTTTTAGCTGTCTAAAGCCTGAGGGCGGTATTATAAATTTCTATCATTGGGCTCATGAGGATGACCTGTATTCTAGAGCCATTGAGTTAGTAAAGGAAAAAGCTAGAGAAAAGGGTAGAAAGGCTAAGGTTCTAGGCAAGAGAATTGTCTCTCCTTACGCTCCCAGGATCTATAAAGTCGCTATAGACTTCGCAATCACTTAAATACGAGTTCTAATTCTCTTCTAAAGCGAAGAGGTAGCTCTTCATCCTTGAGGTTGGTACTGTGGTGATGGCTGAGGTAATAACAACAGGAACTGAACTTCTCATGGGAAAGGTTGTTAATACTAATGCTACGTGGATTGCTAGGAAGCTCTCCGAGTTGGGCATAGTGGTTAGAAGGATAACCTCAGTTCCTGATGACTTAGATGAAGTATCCTCATGTATTAGAGAAGCCCTTCGCAGAGGAACTGACTTGCTAATCATAACAGGAGGCTTAGGTCCTTCAAAAGATGACCTAACAGCGCAAGCACTAGCTGAAGCTTTAGGACAAAGATACGTGTTAAATGAAGAAGCATTGAATATGGTGGCCAACAAGCTTAAGGAGAGGGGATTAGGATTAACAGCCAATAGAATTAAAATGGCACGTATGCCGAGTAAAGCAACCCCTATACCCAATCCAGTAGGAGTAGCTCCTGGAATATTAGTTAGGGAAGAGAGGACTCTAATAATAGCACTACCAGGAGTGCCAAGCGAGATGAAAGCGATATTTGAATGTTATGTCTTACCCGAACTCAGAAGGTTAACAGCAGAATCTCTCGTAGAGGGATCATTAGTGATCCGAGGTGTACCCGAGTCTGATGTAGCTTCCCTAATCGAATCACTTGAAGTGAACAAGGACTGCAGGATCTACATCAAAACTAGGGTATTTAAGGGGGGCATTGAGATATATATGAGTTCATTCAGACAAGAATGCTACGACGACATACGTGAAGCACTCATGAGAGTCAAGGAGGCTATAATTAAGATAGGAGGCATTATTGTGAATGACATAACTATGAGAAGAGGTCCAAGGAGGTAGAATTAGATTTTAATATTAATATTAAGGAATATACTTCCGACTAGGTGAACTCAATGAGAATACGCGGAGACTACATAGCCTCAGCAGCTGTAGCTCTCATGCTTCTCATATCGTTCATTCTCACACAGGGGATAACTTACAAAGAGGAACTTATTAAATACAGTTCGGCTGAATGGTTGATAAACGATGACAAGTCTATGGCTATGTACTCAATGAAGGAAGTGCCAAGAAACGTGAGCAAGGTTAGTTTACTAAAGTACTTCATGACTAATGTAGGGCTGTATGGTGAAAAGCTTCTCGTAACCTACGATAGACCGATTGAAGTGGTACGGGTTGAAGAGCGCAGTGTTCAATATAAGGTGAGGGCGATAGTGATCTTCGTCAGATATAAAGAAGATGGTGTTACTAACATTGTTCTAGGACCTTTAACTAGAGAGAAAGCCGACATTTACATGGTAACTACAGTCATATTAAATGAAACTGAAATACATATGGTAGTCTTAGGAATAGTAGTCAACTCAAGCGAGATAGTGGAAGTTAAGGGTTGTGTTATGAGTGGTAATAAATACATTCCCCACGCTAAGCTTGATGTATTCATATACAAGATGGAAGGTGAGAGGAATATAACTGAGGTTAATATAGATGAAGTTCTTAATAAGGGAGTGCCACTATATGAAGTCCTCACTGATCATTCAGGCAAGTTCAGAATCAGGATCCTATCTTCAGTAGTGCCCGAGAAGTACATCATAGCAGTAATAGCCTCTAAGGAGGAGAATGGTTACATAATCTTAGAGAATAAACCGGGAACGTCAGTTGATATTATCCTGAGAAGGTGAGAATATGAAGAGCACATTAATCATTGCAGGACTCTTAATCTTTACGCTTTTGAGTCCCATCTTAGGGCTTTGCAAGCCTAATGAGTTCATTCCTAGCTTTGTTGAAAATGCCTTATCCGAAGCTAAAGCCTTACGTGATTCCGCATTAAGAGCTATGGATGAAGCTAAGAGTAAAGGCCTACTTTTCTACGACATCAAAGAAGTATTTGAAACAGCAGAGAAATATTTTGAGATGGGATTGGGTAATATTTCACAAAAGAGATACTTCTTAGCTAAATTTAATTTAGTAAAAGCAGCTTCGCTCTATTCTCAAGTGATCTCGATGTGTGAAAGTAATATATTCAATACTACAGTGGCTACATTAATAGTATTCTTTATAATGATCGGTGCTAGCTTTGCTATTTCAACTCTCATTGTTGAAAGAAAGTTGATGTTAAGGTTCATAGTTAGCTCATTAATAACATTAGTTGGACTCTACTTACTCTATCAATTTCACCCAGGCTTTGCTATGATACTGCCGCCTAATGACCCATTGATAGGTAGAAAGTTGCTCTTCTACTCATCGCTTTACGTAGCGCTCTTTTACCTAGTATTCGTAGAAGTCCCACAGAACCTAGCACCTTTACCCACTCCCGAGAAGCCTCATTTCTGGGGAGCTGTCTCAATGGCGTTTCACATAGCCGCTAATAGTCTCAGAAAGAGAAAGCTGAGAACATCCCTAACATTATTAACAGTAATCCTATCAGTTACAGCATTCATAGCCTTCATCTCAGTTACTCCAGGATTAGTTACGATTCGCTCTCTGTGGGCTAGAAAGACAAGTGCAATAAATCCTTCAGTCTCAACTGATATCACCAAGTACTTAACCTACGAATATCGTGCTCTGTTCAAGGAGTTGCTGGGAGATCCTGAGATGGCATATCTCTACAAGAGTATACCTCTGCCTAGATTGTCTACAATTGATAAAGATGGTTGGGTTAACCTATACCTCCTCGAGTCAATCGATAGAGAAAGAGAATTTGGAATTCAAGGAATTGTGGGCATAATTCCATCGCTAGAGAGCTATGTAGTCCCTCTTAACTCCATAATAATCAATGGTAAATTAATGGAGGACCAAGAGTATGATTGCGTTCTCATAAGTGATGAAGCCTCTAGCGCTCTTGGAGTTAAGGTGGGAGATTATGTGATTCTGAGTGATCCCTTGAGTCATAGGGAGATAGCGAAGCTAAAGGTAGTTGGTATATTTTCTGGAAGTGATATGGAGGGATTATATGACACAACAGGCAGACCTTATAGAACCTATTCCTATAGAGTAGGTGAAATTACAGGAGATAGAGTATCATGGGAACTTGTACCTAGTAAGGGAGACAAGGTTATATTAGTTAATTATAAGGGTATGCTGAGTTTAGGTTTAAAGCTTTCGAGAATAGCCATACCGGCTCGCAGCTTAAGTGAAGCAGAAGAAATCGCAAACTCGTTAGCCGAGTATTTGGAACTAGGAGTATCATTAGCTTACGACGGTAAGAGCTTCCTGGTATCTCAGCTAACAAGTTACAAGATAACTGGAATAACGTCAATAGTGCCAATAGCCATATGTTATCTAATAATAGCGAACACTATGTTAACCTCAATCTATGAGAGAAGGAGGGAGTTTAGTACTTTCAGTGCTCTAGGACTGAACCCATCTCATATAAAGTATTTGTTGATGACAGAAGCAGTGTTATTAGGATTAGCAGGAGGTGGAGCAGGATACTTAGCTGGTTTATCTCTAGCTAACGTGATAGTCAGAGGGAAGCTCCTTATGGGTTTGAAGATAAACATAACTCCGATGTGGGCCGCAACTAGCTTAGTCCTCTCCATACTACTCATGATGCTATCCGTCATATACCCAGCTGAAAAGGCGTCATTACAAGTCGTTCCGAGTTTGGAGAGAAAATGGCGCTTCAAGGGGAACATTAAGAAAGCATATACAGAGGACCTACCATCACGAGTCGAAGCTTACTTAATCAATGACTTCGTCAACTTCGTAAGGAGACGTATTGAGGCTGCCTTTCCACCATACTCTCTTTATCTGAGGTCTACCACTAGGACAGAGGAAATTAAGAAAGATGATCTTCATAGAGTTGACATAGTCATCGATGCTGAGATAATATCTGAAATGTCAAGCAGTGCTGAATTCAGAATTACATGTGAAAGAGAACTTGGAGAGAGATTTTACAAGTTAAAGTTGAACATAAAGCCGATATCAGTGGCTGGCAGTAGGTATAAATGGTTAGTCTACTCAGTAACTGATGAAATTAGGAAGGCTATACTAGCATGGCAAGCAATATACAAGTCTAAAAAGAGGAGGCGACTTCCTTGGCTAAGCGCAAATCACTAACCTTTATTGCATTCTTCTTAATACTTGGCTTCTTGGCACTATTCGCTATTCCCTTCATAATATCGTTACTTTGGCCTCAACCATCCAATACTAATAAGTCACTAAGAGCAATGATAATAGACACCGTCTGTATATCAGAACCTAATGACGAACTCATTAAAAATATAACTGAAGCCTTGAAAAGTCGAGGTTTTAAAGTAGACATATACTTAGCTCAAAACGTTACAGTTAGCTTGATGAGAAGGCTGACCAATAATTACAAGCTAATAATACTCAGGGTACATTCATCTTATACACACTTTCCTAGAACATTCCTTCCAAATAACACAGTAGTTATAATAACCGGAGAGAGATATGCTAACTACAAGTACCTCAAGGAACAGGTACTTGAGTTACTGGTAGCCTCAACAGTAGTTCCAGAACTGGGATTAGCTTACGGCTACTTCGCTATAACTCCTAGGTTTGTGAGTAGCTTAAACGGAAGCTTTGGAGGTGCAATGATAATAGCCATGGGGTGTAATACCTTATATACTACAAGCATGGCTAAGGCTTTCATCGATAAAGGAGCCAAGGTATACATCGGATGGGACAACTATGTGAGCGCAAAGCACATGGATAGAGCTTTAGGTCTTCTAATAAAGCTACTATTGATCGATAAAATGACTGTAAAGGATGCTATTGATAAAGTTAACAAAGAAGTCGGTCCCGACCCTGTTTATAAGGCGAAATTAGTATACTATCCTTTATACTCTGGCAGCATTAATATAGACCAAATTATAAAGCCATAGTTTTATAGGCAATAACATACATTCTCCCCTAAAAACTAAAGTTACATTAGGTGTAAATATGGAGAAAAACAGAATTGTCGTCATAGGGTATGGTACTGCTGGAATAACTGCTGCAGGCTACGCAAGACGAACGAATAGAGCTGCTGAAATTCACGTAATTGAGGCAAGGGATTATGCCATATATCATCCCTGTTGCATACCCGATGCAGTAGCTGGTTTATTGAGTTGGGACAGCCTAGTTGAGGAAGCTCCAAAGATGACTAGATTCAACGTTCATCTTAGTTGCAAAGCTGAAGAGGTTGATGTCGACAATAAGAAGGTGAAGGTCAGAAACCTTAAGACAGGTGAAAGCTTCTCATTAGATTACGACAAACTAATAATAGCAACAGGGAGTGTGCCATTAGTTCCCAGAAGAATCTCTGGTATTACTATGAAGGGAATTTACCCTGTTAAGGTAGTTGAAGACGGTATGAAGATATGTGAAGCTGGTGAAGAGGGGAAGCGTGTAGTGGTTGTGGGAGCGGGTGCAATAGGCATAGAGATGGCTGTCGCGCTTAAGTTAAGAGGGCTTGACGTGACAGTAGTGGAGTTAATGCCTCAATGCATGCCAGGGAAGCTAGATCCAGAGATAGCTAGGCTCGTTGAAAGGGAACTTAAGAGTAAAGGAATAAAGTTGATACTTGGTAAGGGTGTTGAAGCCTTTGAAGGTAAGGACAAGGTTGAGAAGGTCATAGCAGGGGGAGAAGTTATTGAAACAGACTTTGTAGTTTTGGCAATAGGAGTTAGGCCCAATGTCGAGCTAGCCAAGCAAATAGGGTTAGAGCTAGGGAAATTCGGTGGCATAAAGGTTAACTCGAAAATGGAGACCAATATTCCAGATGTCTATGCTGCTGGAGACTGTGCTGAGTCTGTCAACTTAGTTACAGGGAAGCCTATATTGGCACCCTTCGCTAGCGTAGCATTTAAGCATGGTAGAGTGGCTGGAATAAATGCAGCAGGAGGCGAGACAGAACTTAAGGGAGTTGTAGTCAATTGGGTAGTGTCGACAGAGTGGTTCAAATTTGGAGCTGTTGGACTAACTCATGAAATGGCTAAGGCCGAGGGATTCGACCCTGTATCATCGGTAACGAGAACCTGTGCATGGTCTTGTATCTATCCTAATCCAGTTGAAGTGACCATAAAGCTCACTGCTGATAGAGAAAGCCACAAGCTACTGGGAGTACAAATCTTCGGCTATGAGAATATAGCCTACATGCTAGATGTGTTCTCGTTAGCTCTATATAACTCATTAAGAGTAGAGGACCTCCTAGAGTTAGAAACAGCATATGCACCAACAGTTTCAACGATTCCGGACGCTCTCTTTGTAGCCATAGATAGCTTAGCTAGGAGGCTCAGGATAAAGTAACAGGCTAGCACTCCACTAAGAGATTAAAGTTATTGTTTTATTGAAGTATAACAATTAATCCCACTTCATCAGTGTAATATAATTCAGCAACTGTCCGTTAACTTTATATAGTTAGCTGACTTCTCTCGTTAGAAGTGCCGTTCTTAGACTCATAACTGAGGAGTGAAGGCCTTTGATAAGGCACGCAAGAAGGGCTTACAGTAAAGAAGAAGTCCTAAAGGCGCTCCATCCTCTAGTTGCTGAGTGGTTTGATAGAACATTTGAGGATCTAACCCCACCGCAGAGGTATGCTGTCATTCCAATAGCTAGGAACAAGAATGTCCTAGTTTCATCTCCTACTGGTACTGGGAAAACCTTAACGGCATTCCTCAGTATCTTAAGCAAGTTGTTTGAAATGGCAGATAAAGGAGAGTTAGGCAACTCAGTTTATTGTGTTTATGTATCGCCTCTTAGAGCTCTATCAAATGACATTTACAGAAATCTAGAGATTCCGTTGAAGGAGATCCGCGAGCTAGCAGAGGCAAGAGGCTTAGAAATTCCTGAAATAAGACATGCTGTAAGAACTGGAGATACCCCATCAAATGAAAAACAGAAAATGCTTAGAAAGACTCCTCACATACTAATTACAACCCCTGAGACTCTTGGAATAATCCTAGTAGCTCCAAAGTTTAGAGAGAAACTAAGAACTGTAAAGTGGGTTATAGTTGATGAAATTCACTCGCTTTGTGAAAATAAGCGTGGAGTCCACCTAAGCCTATCACTTGAGAGATTAAGAGAACTCACAGGTAGAGACTTTGTTAGAGTAGGACTTTCTGCTACGATAAATCCATTGGAAGAAGTCGCACTCTTCCTAGTAGGTTACAATGATGACGGAACTCCAAGGAATTGTTTAATAGTCGATACAAGCTTTGTTAAGAAAAAGGACATTAAGGTTCTATGTCCAGTAGCTGACCTAATTCATACTCCTAGTGAAGTAACTACTAGGAAGATGTATGAAAAGCTAGTAGAGCTCATTAAGAAACACAAGACCACGTTAATATTCACGAACACACGCAGTGGGACGGAGAGAGTGGTCTTTCATTTAAAGCAACTAATGCCTAAGGAAGTTGAGAATATTGATGAATGGCAGATAGCAGCGCATCATGGTTCTCTCTCCCGATACGTGAGATTGGATGTTGAAGAGAAAATGAAGAGGGGAATGCTCAAAGCCGTGGTAAGCTCAACATCGCTTGAGCTAGGAATAGATATAGGCTATATAGATCTAGTAGCACAGCTAGGCTCCCCTAAATCTGTAACTAGATGTCTTCAAAGAATTGGTAGAAGTGGGCATAAACTTCATGAAGTTAGTAAGGGTCGCATAATATGCCTTGATAGAGATGACCTAGTCGAATGTGCAGTTATGGTTAGGGAGGCATACAAAGGTCACCTAGATAAAACTCAGATACCTAAAAATGCACTGGATGTACTAGCTCAACACATACTAGGAATGGCTATAGAAAAGAAGTGGAAGGTCGAGGAAGCTTATAAAGTCATTAAAAGATCTTACTGCTATCATGAATTACCTTATGAGGACTTCTTAAGCGTCTTAAAGTTCCTCTCTGGGGGCTACTCTAGATTAGAGAGATACAAGGTATACGGCAAGATATGGTATGACCCTGAAGAGGGAGTCTTTGGAAGAAGGGGTAAATATGCTAGAGTAATATACGCTCTTAATATAGGCACCATACCTGATGAAGTGGCCATAAAGGTCTTTACAACTAGCGGAAAGTACGTCGGTAACATAGAGGAGGAGTTCTTGGAAAGACTATACAAAGGTGATAGGTTCGTTTTAGGCGGTAAGGTCTATGAGTTCCTCTACTCTTACGGTTTAAGAGCTTATGTTAGACCAGCCTTTGACTCTAAGCCCACAGTACCTAGCTGGTTCTCCGAAATGTTACCGCTGAGCTACGATCTCGCCATCGAGATCGGGAAATTCAGAGAGACTATATTCAAAATGTTGGAGAAGGGCGTTAGCAGAGGTAAAGTTATCAAATATATTAAAAGAACCTGTCACACAGATGATAACTCAGCCAGCTCCATATATGAATACTTTAAGGAGCAATACTTGTACTTGAAAGCGCTGGGAATTAACAAATATCCCTCACATAAAACCTTGCTGATCGAGACGTATATAGACGAGCACGGCAGGAAGTATATGATATTTCATGCTCTATTTGGTAGAAAGACCAATGATGCTCTCTCAAGAGCCTATGCCTATGTCGCCACTTTAAAGCTAAAGAGGAACGTTGGACTAGCTGTCACAGACCACGGCTTTGCATTAATATTTCCTCCGGATGTAAAGCCGAAGTTAAACCTAAGAGCCGTAACATCAGAGAACATTGAGAGTCTCTTAAAGAGAGCTATAGTGAACACGGAGTTGATGAAAAGAAGATTCAGACATGTTGCAGTTAGAAGTTTAATGATTCTCAGGAACTACAAAGGCCATGAAATTTCTGTTAGTAAACAGCAATTATCTGCTAGGACGTTATTAGACGTCTGCCTTGATATACCAGACTTCCCAGTGATTAAAGAGACATTTAGAGAAATACTAGAGGACTTCATGGACATAAAACATGCAAAAGAAGTGTTGAAGAAGATAGAAAATGGAGAGATTGAAGTAGTGATACTACCTCCTCAAAGAGTACCTTCTCCATTTAGTCACAATATAGTCTTAGTAGGACTCTCCGATGTTGTGTTGATGGAGGACAAGAGGCTTATACTAGAGAGGTTACATAAACTAGTAATGGAAAGAATAAAGAGAAAGGTTGCAGCAAGGGTGAGTTGAGTGAATGTTAAGAAGAGAATTAAGGTCGGAGTAATAGGCGTTGGAATTCAAGGAGAAAGACACCTAAGAGCCTACTTAGAAAATCCTCTCGTTGAAAAAGTAGCAGT
>Ga0180302_10000375_pt1 | contig 19086 bp, 19 predicted proteins | sample GuaBasSediGuay17_FD_121794 | JGI IMG/M metagenome (GOLD analysis project Ga0180302, IMG submission 121794) | Subseafloor sediment microbial communities from Guaymas Basin, Gulf of California, Mexico - Guay17, Core 4571-4, 12-15 cm | ecosystem: Environmental > Aquatic > Marine > Hydrothermal... | reverse complement strand
CCAATTAAATCCATTTCAACTACTTTTCCCTCCACTTCTTTGTAGTTGCCGAGTATGTCCCACATTTTGACTTTATCACCGTCTACAACTATTTTTACTACATCCTCCATTAGAACATCCTCTCTATCTTTCAAGAATACTTTTGACTCACACATGATTTTAGATTCCATTATGATGTTAAAAAAATCTATTGATGCTCACTCAGAATTCCGACGAGTTTTATTACTTAACTTGCTTTACCGAAAATGATTTAGTTTGGTTGAGTTTTCTGATCTTGATGAGGTACATCAGTATCTTTGACACAACTCTCCGAGACGGAGAACAAATGCCAGGAGTCTCGCTCCCATTAAAATTCAAAAAACAAATAGCAAAGCAACTTGATAAACTAGGAGTCGACATAATTGAAGCAGGCTTCCCTTCAGCTTCAAAGGGAGAATTTGAAGCCGTAAAGGAGATATCAAAGATGGGTCTTAATGCTAAAATATGTGGATTAGCGAGGGTAATAAGAGATGACATAGACTTGGCAATTAAAGCCGACGTCGACATGGTACACATCTTCGTTCCTACTTCCAAGATTCAAGTTGAGCATACGATAAAAAAAAGCAGAGAAGAAATAATAAACATAGCCACCACTTGCGTTGAATACATTAAATCCCATGGTTTACTTTGCATGTTTTCAGCCATGGATGCAACTAGAACTGAAATCAGCTATCTAAAAGAGATATACAAAGCCGTTGAAGATTCCGGAGCAGACATCATAAATGTTCCCGATACCGTAGGCGTTTCAACACCGTTTAAGTTCCACAATTTAATCAAAGAATTAAGGGAACATATTTCTATCCCAATCGACGTTCACTGTCATAACGATTTTGGTTTAGCCGTTGCAAATACCTACGCCGCGGTTTTAGCTGGTGCAAACGAGGTTCAAGTCACTGTAAATGGCATCGGAGAGAGGGCCGGAAATGCCGATCTATCACAGGTTGTAATGATTCTCCATTCACTTGAAAATGTTAAAACTGGAATAAAGACCGAATATCTGTTTGAGACGTCAAAACTGGTTGAAAGATTAACGGGAATTAGAATCTCACCGAACACTCCAATCATTGGTGAAAACGCATTTAGTCATGAAAGCGGTATCCACGCGCATGGTGTATTGAAGGAGGCTTCAACTTTTGAACCCGGAGTCCTAACACCCGAAATGGTTGGGCATAGAAGAAGGATCGTGATCGGAAAGCACGCTGGAAGACATCAAATTAAAAAGATTCTTGAAGATGCCGGTTATATTGTTGACGATGAAACCTTAAACAAAATATTTGAAAAGATAAAGGAGATTGGAGACAAGGGAAAGAGAGTTACCGACAGAGATCTCTTTGCAATAGCGGAGGTAATACTTGGAGAAGTTAGAGCCGAAGAGAAAGCCGTGGTGGTCAATGAGGTCACGGTTCTCACTGGAAATAAGATAACTCCAACCGCTATTCTCAACGCGAGCGTCTTCGGGAATGAAAAAGTTACATCCGCAATAGGAGTTGGTCCAGTAGACGCTTCCCTTAAAGCCGTCGCAAGTTTGATTGGAGAGAGCATAAAGATAACAGAGTTTAGAATGGATGCAATAACCGGAGGTAGCGATGCCCTAGCTGAAGTCTACGTTACAGTTGAGGATGAGGAGGGAAATTCCTTTACTTCGAGAGGAGCCGGGCAAGATATTGTCATGGCATCAATAGATGCCGTAATTAATGCTATAAACTACCTAATGCTCGTTAAACATAAAAATAAGAATCAGGGCCACAAGCCATAGTATGCGTTTAGAACAATTACCAGCGCACCGGTTAAGATTCCCGCCACCAACACCGTCTTGGGATTGACTCTGATTTGCGTTCTCTCTTCCTCAAAGTATCTCATTATTCCAGCTGAAGACATCAGTGGCGGTGTTCTAGTCTTGGTTTTTCTGACTTTGGCCATAGAAAATGTTTTGTTCTTAAATATTTAATTCTTGCGTGTATAGGGGATTGCTCATCGGTCCAACCGAGCAACGTCATGGTTATTTAATAACCGAAGATCTGAGATTTGAAGAGAGTAGAATTGACTTCGACGAGTATATCTTCACTCCGACCTTTTTTAATTCCCACACTCATCTCGGTGATGCAGCATTGAAAGAAGCGCCGTTTATGGAACTTAGAAAACTCGTTGGACCCGATGGATACAAACATGAATTCCTCCAGAAGACCGATCCCGAGTCTCTTAGGCATTTCGCTACCCTTGAGGTCGAGATCGCAAGAAAATCCGGTACTTCGCATTTTTTAGACTTTAGAGAAGGCGGAATAACCGGTTATGAAGTAATCCAGGGTTTACCAGGTGTTCTGCCATTACTTAGACCAAACTCAATTCAAGAGGCTAAAAGAATGAGGACGTTCGGATTTTCTTTTAGCAGTGTTAGAGATCACAATTTAGAGTTTCTAGAATCGATCAGAAAACTAGCAAAGAATAGAGGGATAATTTTCGCTTTACATGCGGGTGAGGCGGACTGTAACGATGTCGATTCTGCACTCGATCTTAATCCAGACTTAATTATCCACATGAATTTCTGCCCCCAAAAATTAAAAGATGTATTCGACTTGAGGATTCCTATCGTTTCCTGCTTCAGAAGTAATGCATTTTTTGGTTTGTTAAACCCAGAAAGCTACAAATTGCTGAAAGATTACGATCTGTGGTTGCTTGGGACAGACAACGCGATGATCGCTTCACCTTCAATTTTAGATGAACTTCACTTTGCATCATACATAGTCAGAGACGACGAGTCTCTTTTCAGAGCTGCTATAAAAGGTCATGAGCTGTTCAATCAGAGGAGCGGATTCATCGTGTTCCATAGAAAGTACTCCTTCAAAAAAACGAGAGATCCCATATCAACTCTAGTAAGGAGGGCAAATTCTTTCGACATCGAGCTAGTGTTATTTGGAGAAAATAGTTAGGAGGATTTTCTCAATTCTTCCTCTCTCAAAACCCTACGTAGTATTTTACCCACGGCTGATTTCGGTAATTCTTCGCGGAATTCAATGATTCTCGGAACTTTATATGGAGCTAATCTCTCCCTACAGAAATTTATTATTTCCTCTTCGGTTAGTTTTCCTTTGTATTCTTCTTTAATTACTATGAAGGCTTTAACCGTTTCACCCCTGTACGGATCTGGAACTCCCACAACCGCTGCCTCGAGGATGGCTGGATGTTCATACAACACTTCCTCAACTTCTCTTGGATAAATATTGTAGCCACCAGCAATTATCATGTCCTTCTTTCTATCCACGAGATAGAAATAACCATCCTCATCCATTTTTGCAATATCTCCGGTCAGTAGCCAGCCATTTACCAAAACCTTTTTTGTCTCCTCTTCCATCTTCCAGTATCCTTTCATAACCTGCGGACCTTTTATTGCAAGCTCTCCCACTTCACCAATTGGGAGGATTTTTCCTTCGTCATTCACTATGACTGCCAACGTATCTGGAAACGGTATCCCAATACTTCCTTCTTTGTTTAAACCATTAACTGGATTTGCATGGGTTACTGGTGAAGTTTCACTCAAACCGTATCCTTCAACCAGTTTTCCACCCGTTACACTTTCAAATCCCCTCTTAACCTCGATGGGGAGTGGAGCTGCTCCGCTTATGCAGAATTTTATTGAGCTAATATCGTACTTATTTAGGTCTGGGAAGTTTACGATGGCATTGTACATAGTTGGTACACCACAAAATATGGTCACCTTGTACTTCTGTATCGATTCCAAAATTCTCTTTAAATCTCTTGGATCCGGGATTAACACAATCGTCGCATTGTATGCAACTGGAGCTATCAAAGAAGTTGTCATACCGTAGCTATGGAAGTACGGAAGGACGCCAAGGAAAACTTCATTTGGGTCTTTCTCGGGAATCCACTCCAAAACTTGGTAAGCGTTTGCAACTAAATTGAAGTGAGTTGACATAACAGCCTTCGGTACTCCAGTCGTTCCCCCCGTATATAGAAAAACTGCCACGTCATCTTTTGGGTCGATTTTGGCCCTTTGGGTAGACGGTGGAAATCTTTCCACCTCTTTCCAGAATACAACCTCCGGTCTTCTCTCAATTTTTACCTTTGGTTTCTTCAATGGATAGAGAAAACTGAGCGGAAATGGTAAGAAGTCTTCAATTTTACATACCACTACTTTCTTTAATTTACCCTCCTCAATTAATTTTTTAACTCTCGGATAGATGAATTCGATGAAGAAGCCGTATTCAGCTTCACTATTTTCTACGATGTATCTAATCTCCCTTTCGGTGTAAAGGGGATTGCATTGAACGACGGTTGCACCAGTTTTTAGCACTCCAAAAAAGGCGGCGGCGTAGTGAGGGGTGTTCGGTAAATCTAGAACAACCTTTGTACCCTTACCCACTCCCAACTCATATAAAAAAGCTGCCACTCTATCGCTCAGCTCATCCAATTCCTTATAAGAAATTTTTTTACCAAAGAATATCAGCGCGGTTTTATTTGGGTTTTCCCTAGCGGATCTCTCCAGTAATTCATACAAAGGAATTGTCGGATAATCAACATGTTCTCGAACGCCTTCATCGTAGTGTTTAACCCATATTTTATTTATCTCGGTTTCATCAACATCCACCAAAAATTTTCCTTCAACGCCGAGCATGATTGAAGTTAGTTCCCAATATTTTAACCTTTTTTGCGGTAAACCACCCATCCCCATACAAAGTTCTGTACTTCCAAGCCAAAGGCGATGAATTAAATCATAACTCCAAATAAAAAACCAACCACCGCTCCGAGGTTGACAAACGGTAGACCCGGATGGGCTCCACCTTTTCTCTCAATCAAAGAGATTAACACTAGTAATCCAATGGTTGCTCCAAGGATGGAAGTTAAAGTTGGTATTTTGATAAAAAACAATTTAGGTGCCTGAAAATACCTCTGAATTGATGCTGCCAATATGCATGGCATGACGACATCTCCAACGCCCATGTAAGCATTTTTACCTTTTATTGGGATTATAAAAAGCATTGGAGCCTTTATACCGGCTATTGATTCAGCTAAACTTATCATATGCTTTGTTTTGTAGACCGATATGACGTCATAAACTGATAGTATCGCAAGTAAGACTATTACCGGCATAGGCTCTAAACTTATACCAAAAATTGCCGAAATTCCCGCTGAAAGTAATAAAGCCGAAATGTTCATAATAATCCAATTTGGCCTTAAAGCTAAAATTAAGACCAAGACTAGAGATATTACCAGAGAGAAGATACCCATGAACGGTAAGAGTACGTAGTAAATGGCAACGAAGGTTACAGAATAAATTACTAAAATTAATAATTTTCTATATTTTATTGAAAAAAGAATAAAAATAGTAAATAATATTATTAACATGAAGTATATGAACGAGTTTTTTACATCTGAAGGATTTTCAAAAACATGCATGCCAGCCTCTTCATAAACGGGAGTCGAATATACAGCAAGTAGAGCACTAAAAAGGAAGAATAAAACGAAGAAGTACCTCAAGAAACCACCCTCAATCTAATGGGCAAGTTCCTTGAGAGGGCAAACTTCAGACTTTTTCCTGCCTCCTTGTCTTTTCTAACTCTTATCCAACCCTTCTTACTGACTAATGCAGAAAACAGATACTCATCACCGGCATAAATTTCAACAGTTCGCCCCTCCAATCCCTCCGCTCTTATTACGTAATGCCTCCTCGTTTCCTCCACTTTCACCTCATGATCCTTTGACTCTTTTGGAACGAGATCTATAGATACGTTTAGCTCCTCTTCAATCCTTTTTAACCTCCTACCTCTCCTACCAAGAACAATTGATATGTATTTCTCTGGGATTCTCACCACTGCTCTTCTTCCCACAAGTTCTATTTCGAAATCGTCTGTGTAGTAAGAAATTTTTTCTTCCAAAGCCTTTTTTAATTTCTCGTCGGTTTCCACAGGCATTACTACAACTTGCTCACCGTAAGTGTATATTTCAAATTCAAGCTTTTTAGATTCAAAATCTCTTACTTCGATCACAGGTCTTGCCAAGTCAGGTTCAAACATTCCCATGGGAACTTTAACCGTGAATTCAAGCTCGTATATTTTCCTTATCTCTCCGGATTCAATGAATATTACCGTGTCAACAACTTGAGGAATTATACCGAGCTCCACCCTTCCTATCATCCTCTGAATTGCATCGATTGCGCGGGTCGCATGTGTAACTCCGATCATTCCCACCCCCGCAAGCCTCATGTCTGCGAAAACTTGAAAATCTGAGGTTTTCCTTAGTTCATCATATATCGTGTAATCCGGCCTTACGAGCAATAAGATGTCCGCGGTCAATGCCATGTCCCCCTCTAAAGGAGCGTATTGAGTTATTTCATCCTTGACCATCAGATCTCTAGGACTTTCCATTGTTTTTACGATGTATCCCTTCTCCATTAAGTAGTTGGCAATGCTAGCAGCGAACGTCGACTTTCCGGCCCCAGGTGGACCAGCAATCAATATTCCCCTTTGTCTTTCACTTATTCTTAATTTTAGCTCCTCGCTAACGCCATATTCATCGATTGTAACTTTTGCAATTGGTCTTACAGCCGTTACTTCCATTTTATCCGAGAAGGGTCTTTCGGCAATGGCTATTCTCAATTCTCTCAGCTGTACAACCGTAGCCCCCCTCCTTTCTATTTCAACGCTGCTATCCTCATCTTGTCGAGCTGCTTCCAATATTTCATTGGCAATTTCACTTAACTCCTCATAATCCATCGGCTCTTCTCTCAGCTTTACGAGCTTTAATTTACCAATCTTTCCCCTCTTCGCATAAGGTGGTACACCTTCCCTTAAGTGAACGCTAGCGGTGTCTGGCGTAAAAAAATTCATTATTCTCGTATTTTCAGGTTTTATTATCCTAGGCTTGATGTAAACGGAACTTATACCCTTTGCTTTAGCAACCAAATGCTGGACCCTATCGGATGTGATCAAAGTTGCGTTGAAATTCGACGCCAACTCTCTAATCATGTTATCAATTTCTCCACCCTTGGCCAATTTTATCTGCTCGAGGTTGGGCCTTTTCCCGGCAAATGATACATCGCAACCCTTCTTCTTGGCAACTTCGAGTATCCTCTCCACCTCAGTTAAACCTTGGAATCCACTCATTTTTCCAAAATTTGCCTGAGCCTCAAGCTCTGCGATAACGGCCTCTGGAATTATAATAGAACCTTCAATTTCTCCCTCTTCAATTAACTTCGACACCCTCCCGGAAACAATTACGCTTGTATCCACAACATATTTCATTATTTAAGCCTCCGATAAAAACAGGAGTAATTTCCAGTATGACAAGCCACTCCTCGCTGTCTAACCAAATACAACAGTGCATCCCCATCACAGTCTATTCTTACCTCCACGACTTCCTGTACATTTCCAGAAGATTCCCCCTTTTTCCAAAGCTTTTTTCTACTTCTACTCCAGTAATGCGCGAATCCCGTTTCAATTGTCTTGGTTACAGCTTCCTCGTTAGCGTACGCAAGCATTAATACCTCTTTGGTTTCGACGTCCTGGGCAACCACCGGCACCAATCCTTTATCATTAAATCTGATTAATTGTAGATCCATCGGGATAACCTTCCTAGATGTGATAAAAAATTTTCTTCATGGATTTAGTTCGTCCAAAAGTCTACATGCTTGACAAATTTTTCTAGGAGTTGGTTCACCGCATTTCTCGCACATATTAAGTTTTATTTGAGGATAGAGTTGTCTAAGGCAAGGTTCCAATTTTTCAAATGCCCTTAGCACGGAATACTTCCTTCCAGGGTATTTATTCTCGAAATCATACAAGAAATCCCTAACACTTGTCCTGACGGGGAAGTAACTGTAGGGACATTCATCAAAGGTGAGCGGGAGCTTATGTAAAAGACCATATACAACCACTTCTTTTTCATACACTTCTTTAAAAGGCTTGATCCTCATAACTAAGCCCTCTTGAACCCTTTGCGGAGTCAATCTAGCCAATCTCTCTATATCCGCGTTCAGGAAGTTGAGTAAAATCGTCTGGGTTTCGTCATCTAAATTATGCCCAGTGGCCAACTTATTCGCACCGATTTCTCTCGCAGTTTTGTTCAATAAATATTTCCTGAAAACACCACAGTAAGTGCATGGTTTCTTATCGCCCCTCCTCACCATTTCATCGAGTGTCATACCGAAGTTTTCTTTAAACGAAACTACCATGTGTTCGATTCCAAGTTCTTTTGTTATTTTCCTTGCTATTTCAACAGTTGGAGGCCTATATCCCTCAATACCCTCATCAATCGTTATTGCAATAAATTCGAGATTCCTCCTCTTTCCATATAGTTTGCTGAGGGCGAAAGTGAGAGTAACACTATCCTTACCGCCGCTTAAAGCTATCGCAATCCTATCATCGTTTTCTATCATCTTGTGCTTCCTTACAGCTATTTTCACTCTTCTTTCAAAGTCTTCGATGAAGTGACGCCTGCATAGATGTCTATTGGAGTGCCTCTGGAAATACACGGCCTTCCGGTTGCAAATTGAGCACTTCACATTCCAAAAAAGTAGCCTTAATTATATAAATTTCTAGGCCCTAAGATCTCTAATGCTGTAAATAACTCTCAAATCCTTCACATCCCGAAAAGATCGTACGTTTTCCACTATTTCGTCAATCAAATGCTTTTTGATCGCATGAACCATGAAGTAAAGTTGGAAGTTCCACTTATCAGATGGGACTCTTTCTATTAGATGGGTGATTTGCGGAAATTCATCCAATAGTTTGGTCGCCACTTCACCAACGTTATCAACGTTTAGAACTACCATGCCGTTTTCTTTAAAACCAATTCTTGATTCGTCCAATACACCGCTGAAATCTCTCGCCACCCCTTTCTTTAAGAGTTCTCTAGCCATCGACAGAACTTCCTCCTCTTCGTAGCCAAAACTTTTGAATTCCTTAAAAGGTCTCTCACACACCCTCAGAGATTCAAGTGACTTAACAACGTTCTCGTCGAATCCCAATTCTACTATAGGTACGGGATCTTTTCTTTCAGGAACATGCCTACTCCACGATATGCCCCTGTATAAGTCGTACTTCACGTTCATCTTGTATATCCTCTTGGTTGGAAGAATTACGTGTTCCGTGGATCCGGCACTTTTTATTACCTCATTCACTATTCTCTCGATGCCATCTAAACTCTCGGCCTTGACGGTAAACCAGATGTTGTATTCACCTTCCCTAAGATAGCAGTGCTTAATGGTTGTTTTATCGTAGTTCGCGATCGCATTGGATACCTTTTCAACATCATTAGCCTTTAAAGCAACGAGTGCAGCATCCCTAAACTTCCTAAAAGCTTTGTAATTCAAATTTAACCCGTACCTCTTCAGAATACCGATCTTCTTGTAGTAGATTAATTCTTTCTCAATTTCATGGAAGTCTCTCCCCAAATCTTCAGCTAGATCGACCAAGGGAGTTGTTGAAAGGGGGAGATCATACTGAATGCCCATCAGGAGGGGCCTGTCTATCATCGGTTCCCTCCCTTACGTACCTATCGACAAGGCTCTCCGCATATTTCCTAGCTTTTTCCAACCTCTCCTCCTTTACGAGTCTCTTAAATTCCTCATCCGAACTTACGATGGAATAAAGTTTCATCCTAACATCGATAGGAATCCCAGAAGATTTCATATACTTTTTTAGATGTTCCATTGCCCGAAGAAAGTAGTATATTTCTTCATTTTTTTCAAGAGTCTCTTGGAACATGTCTCTCACTTTTCTAGCAACGATGCCGCTTTTTCCTTCCGTCGTTACCGCGAACCTAATTCCCTTCTTACCACCTTCAAAGGGGACTACCACTTCTGTCATATCCGCATCATTTGCCAGATTGATGAGTGTCTTGTATTTCCTAGCGATTCGAAGTATTCTCTTGTTATATTCTCTATCGTTTAAGGCCACCACGATCAAGTAATACTCAGAAGCAATTTTATCCAAATCCAAGTCGGAAACGTCGGCCCTAACCAATTTAACTAAGTTGTTTTTTTCCAAATTAATTAACTCATCGGTAAACTCTAAACTAAATACCGTTACATCTGCCCCAGCTTCGATGAACTTCCTCGCTCTATTTGTGCCCACGTTTCCACCACCTATAACTGCTACTTTTTTGTCCGATAGTTCTATGTAGAGCGGAACCCTCATGCAATCACCGGTGAGAGAGAATTTGCAATTTAGTAAATAAAAAATTACCCCTATATAATCTCACCAACTTCTTCACAACCAAAACCTTCCAATTCCTTCGATGATGTTAAGATTACGGCAGTTCCAGGTCCACCTGACTTTTGACATTTGATGACCGCTCTTCCACCAGCAAGCGATGCCACATATTGTGCAGTCTCCATCAGTCCCATGCTTTTCACCGGAAAGATGGACGATGCCATGCCACCTCTCACCAGTTCAGCCAACTCCCTTAGTTTGTCTACATTTAACAAATCATCTATCTTGAGATCAGATGTATTAACGCTTCTCCCATAAAAAAATATTCTTTCACCTCTTTTTGGAATATTCTTAACCGAGAGGTCTCTAATACCCACAAGAGTGCATGAGAATCCGCTTTGCTCGGTCCTAAATAGGTCTTCCGTTGATGCCAAAATTAGCTTGACCTTAAAGTGCTTATTTAAAGCCGAATCCAAACTTTGAAAGAATTTTTTTGAATACTCGAAATCATTGGCGGTCGAAACTAGAACTATTATTGGGGATATGAACCTGCAAATACTTTCGACGATCAATTGATTCGCCATAACTTCAGCCACAAAGTCTAAATTTCTCCTAAAATCGAATTTTTTCTCACCAACACCACCGTAAGATATTGTAAAGACCGAAATCGACATCAAATTACCTAAATCTATATTTACCGCGTTCCTCTCCTCATAAACATCTATGTTCTTTAAAGGAAAGGAGGGTTTGAAATAAAATCCTATGTTCTCAAGTAACATTAAATAAACCGTTAGAGCATTCCTTATCACTTCAGATCTTGTCATTAGAGTCTTTCCCGCTATTTCATCGATTTTCTTAATAATCTTATCATCAAGGCGAAATGCAACGATTCCCATAAGTTTCCAAGTTTTGATGGTATAAAAAAATTTAAGCTCTCGAGAAAAACGTCCTTGGGCAAATGAGTTATAAAGTCGGGTAGAAATTTTATACATGGATAAACCAATACTCCAAGTTGCTCTCGATCTGCTAGAACTTAAAAGGGCCATAGAAATAGGTGGCGAGGCAATCGAAGGTGGAGCCGATTGGCTCGAGGCGGGAACGCCCTTGATAAAGAGTGAGGGAATGGATGCCGTAAGAGAGCTGAAAAGAACCTACAAGGGACATAAAATACTTGCCGACATGAAAACAATCGATACGGGAGCAATAGAAGTGGAAATGGCTGCAAAAAGTGGCGCCGATATCGTTATAATCCTCGCTCTTTCCGACAATTCTACTGTAGCAGAAGCCATACGGGCCGCAAGGAAATACGGTAGCGAGATAATGGTGGACCTCCTCAACGTTCAAAATCCAGTCGATCGGGCTAAGGAACTGGAGGAAATCGGTGTTGATTACGTAAACGTCCATGTTGGTATCGATCAACAGATGATCGGGATGGATCCGTTTGAAGTTTTAAAAGAGGTTGTAAAAGAGGTGTCAATACCAGTAGCCACCGCTGGTGGATTAGATGCCAAAAGTGCAGCTAAATGCGTCTCAATGGGCGCAGATATAATAATTGTTGGCAGTAACATAGTCAAATCAAGGGATGTAACCAAATCAACTAAAATCATCAGGGAGGCAATAGACAAGGCAAAAGAGGAGAAAATCATCCTCAGTAAGAGAGATCTTGAAGATGAGATCCGCAAAATTCTATCAGAGGTCTCTACACCAAACATCAGCGATGCCATGCACAGAGCAAAGGCTATGGATGGAATTTATCCAATTGTGAGAGGTAAAAAGGTAGTGGGAAGAGCCGTTACCGTTAGCACGATGGATGGAGATTGGGCAAAAACTGTGGAAGCGATCGATCTCGCAAAAAAAGGTGATGTCTTAGTCATAAAGTGTTCCGGTTCGACCGCAGCCGTTTGGGGTGAGTTAGCCACCAGAAGTTGCATAAATAAAGAAATAGCTGGAGTTATAATCGATGGAGCCGTAAGAGACGTAGACGATATTAGAACACTTCAGTTCCCTGTTTTCGCAAAGAAAGAGGTTCCAAATGCCGGAGAACCGAAAGGATTTGGTGAGATCAATGTTAAGATAGTCTGTGGAGGAATAGAAGTGAACCCGGGCGACTGGATTGTCGCGGACGATAACGGCGTCATGGTGATACCAAAGCAAAGGGCTTACGAAATCGCAAGAAGGGCACTGGAAGTCAAAAAAGCTGAAAGCAGAATAAGGGGCGAAATAGAAGAGAAGAAAAGGACGCTAGCAGATATAGTTGAACTCTACAAATGGGAGAAGGTCCAATGATTGATTACAGCGACAGGAAAGAGATCGGAAGAAGCGGAGAATTCGTTTCTGCTATTGGGCTGGGTACTTGGAACATCAGGAATTACAAAACAGCATTGAACACTTATTCATTGGCTGTTGAGTATGGTATTGACAACATAGATACCGCAGAAATGTACGATGGCGGAAGAGCAGAAGCTTTTGTTGGTGAATTAATTAGAAGGGTGGGAAGGGAGAACTTGTTCGTTACAACGAAAATCCTTCCCAGCAGGTTGAATTCAAAACATGACGTTATAAAAGCCGCAAAAAGCAGTTTACGAAGGATGGGAATTAGCTGTGCTGACCTATTTTTGATACACTGGCCGAATTATTCTTTGCCAATTAGCGAGCAGATTAAAAACTTCGAGGCCATTTACACTGAAGGATTGGCCAGATACATAGGAGTGAGCAATTTCGACCTAAAAGAGCTTCAAGAAGCAATATGTTCGGTGAAAGCGGCCGAAATTGTGGTTGATCAGCTACATTACAGTGTTATAAACCGAATCATTGAGAAAGAGCTTCTACCTTACTGCATAAGTCAGGACATCACAATCCAAGCGTACATGCCCCTCGAGAGAGGGGAGATATTCGCACTACCAACTCTAAAAGAGATCGGGCAGAAATACGAGAAAACAGCTCTACAAGTTTCCTTAAATTATCTAATCTCCCATAAGAGAACCGTTGCCATACCAAAGACTGAGAACCCCAATCACTTAATTGAAATAGCCGGAAGTATGGGATGGAGACTTAGCGAGAAAGATCTTTTGTCAATTAAATCCCTAGGAGACAGATAGGATCACGAAAGTAATTCCTAGAGATATCAAGAAAATTCCACAAGCCCTTCTAAATTTTTCAAGCGCTTCAACGGTTCTCGCAACGTTTTCTCTCAACTTTACCGAGAACGCACCCAATCCAACCATCCAAATCGTTGTTCCGAGCCAAAAACTAAAAATTACCGTTACAGAAAGAAGTAAGGTTTTCATGAGTGCCGAGTAAATTATCGCCACCCAAAGAGTTGGGCAAATGGTCGTAAATCCGGCTATAAGACCTAGTAAGAAAGTCGGGGCGTAAGTTGTTTTAAATCTGATCGAGATTCGAAGGTTTGGCCAACCATACCTCAGCCAGCATCCATACAAAAACAAGAGGGAACTCATGATGATTCTTAGAGAAGTTATGTAAATTCCAGATTTTAGAATTAAATTGCCCAAATAAAAAGCCGCGATAGCCAGTAAAATGTACAGCATTAACCTGGATACCGAAAATAAGATCGATGAGAGTACCGCCTGCTTTATATAACCTACTGAGTGGGCTATGTGGGGTACTAGGATCATACCACAGAATGTTACGCACGTAACGCCGGTTGTGAGCCCCAAAAAGAAGTTCACTGCAACCGCCTCAACTAAACTGGGTGTCCAAATGTAATGGCTCACTTCAATTTCAGAGATTGCCGTTATCGTGAAATATAGTGTCAATACAAGCAAAACTATCGTGATCAGTGACTTTAGATCCACTCTCATGATCTCAACCTTTTTAGAATTACAAGAACTGTAAAAATAGAGATCAGTGCCAACAAATAATAATTGAGGAGATTGGCCTTTTTCGATCCCTTCTCAATTTTCATGCCCCAAGCTAAAGCGTTCTTTGTAAGTTCAACTCCATCCAGATTTATTTTTCTGGCCGGATTTGTATACGATTTGGTTACAATAGAATTCTCACCGTAAACCAGTGATCCGGTAACAATTATCTTGTTATCCAATTTTGGACCAGCAAAAAACTCTGTAGCCATAACCACATAACCGCTTTTTCTTTTCATGGCCTCCTCTTCGAATTCCCAAGGTTCCCGCCCACAAACACAAACAGCTTTCGTTGGCAATTGTCTCAAAGGGCAGATGTACGGTTCGTGAACGAATGGAGTGGAAGAGTTGTTTAGAAGGATTGCTATGCTTCCAAAACCGCTCTTTATCACCCATTCAACATCCGCAACTGAAGAATCCTCCAGGGATACATAGGTTTTAACCGGAATGAACCCGAATAGGTAATCGTAACCACAAACAATGGTTGGAGAATAAAATAAGACCTTCGACACTCCACTCGAGATGTTCGACTTGTTGTTTACAACATCGGCAATCACATAAAGCGGTTCAGAATAGGTTGTGTACTTGATTAAAGTCAACTGCTCCAGTCTAAGCTTTGATTCAACTCTTTCTAAGATTTTATTAGCAAAATAGATCTTGCTTATTTCCTTGTCGTACTTACCAGAGATCCATAACATTTTGCCTCCCTTTTTGAACCAATTTTCTAGAACTCTTAGCTCTTCATCACTAATTTCGTCCCCAGGATCGATTATTAATCCCTGCAGCTCATCTAAATCTTTAACGTTGAAGTCGCGTACTTCAACGAGCTCAAAACCTAATTTTTCTACTATATCTCTCAATTGCGTGATAGAGGAGCTGTCTTGACCGTGGGATAAATCCACCCCAATTTTTTGCGCGGAGGATATTCCAATAAGTAAAAAAATAAAAACTATAAACTTTATTGTTTCACGTACAATGGCCATCTATCCATAAACCAACAATGGTAGAGCAACGGAACTATCCACCATGTGGCCCAAACTAAGGCAAGTTGAGCTTCTGAATCCCAACTGGTTGGAACTCCCAGTAGAGCTGGTCCAACAGCATAGTAAACTTGGTGAATGATGAATCCGGCTATGAAGACCACTGCCGTTCTGATCGCCCAATTTACCTCTGGTGAGAATCTCTTTGGGATGTTCCCAAAGTAATAATAGAGCGCTAAAGTTGGGTACAACATGAATCCCGCAACTTCTGCTGAGTGCAGGTATCTCCAGTATAGTCCAGCTGATCTTCTTCCACCCGGAATTGCGTAACCCAAATTTATGTCCATCAATGAGAGAACTACATACATAGTAAGTAACGAAATTAGAATTATGCCCACCAATCCAAATATACCTATCCAAGGTTGTTTCTTAGCTGCAGTCCAAGGTCTCCCTTCCCAGATGGTTGCTGTCATTATTAGGTAGACAACAGCCCAGACGAACCAACCAAATACGAAGTTACCATGGTAGGTGAGCGCAATATCCTTCCACCAAGGTGTAGCTGCAACAAACTTCTGGGTCTTTGGAAAAGCCTCTCCAAAGTGTGGATGTACCAAGATTTGGAATAGGAAAACAGAGATGCAAAGTCCTATTGCAAATACAGCCAATCCGAGCGAGGGTTGATCTACTTTTCCCTTCCATGGCCAATTTTGGAAGAGAATTGGCCAAACTCCCATGCCAAATATTACGACTATCGCTGAATACGCTAATGCGTAGCAGGAGTAATCTCTCGCCGCCAGCTTTGCAATACCCATTGATTCTAGCTTAGGCCAGCTGAAGTAAGGTACGGAATATGGCCCATAGAAGTAGAAGAAGTACGCGATACATACGATAGCTATTATTACACTTACCGGTATCATCACGACTCTCTTCTTCGGTGAGAGTCTTGAAAATGGATAGTTTTCGAAAACCAAGTACATCCAAATGATGGGAACTACCAACCAAGCTGTAATTGCAAAGAACCAAAGTGGAGTGTACATTCTGATTGGTCCTCGTGGATCAGCTAATATGGCCCAAAAGATCAGAGCAATTATCGTTGATATTACAACACCAGCCGAACCTGTTGCGTATAAATTCCATCTTGGACGTGTTTCTTGCATCATATCACCCCTCAAAAGTGATTTCCTTAATTAGCTCTCCTTTTTCGTTGTACCACTTTACCGTTTTTCCATATTCAATTACGTCACCGTTTGATGCCCACGAGCATTCAATTCCAAATTCCTTCATCCTTTCAATGGTAACGTGTCCCGTGCAGTGATTCGCTCCAACAAATTCGAAGTCAAGCATTTTAAGATACATGAGCCAATCATTTCTTTCTGGAGACCAATCTTCAGCTAGGGCAATATGTAAACCTCCGTAGAGACCATACATATTGTTCTTTTCGATCTTAAAGTGGGTGGCCGCGTAATGAGCGAGAGTTACTATCCCCATGTGGCAGCAGCCGGTTGCGGTTACCAAGCCCCTATCTTTAACATTAAACAAGGCAGCTTGCTCCCCATTGATCCCCAAAATTATCCACCCAGGAAATGTTACCAAGGCCATTCCAGGTGGAATTTCTGGTATTTCTTTATGAGTATAAGGCTTAAGTGGTTCTGTGAGGATCAATTTGCCCCTATGACCCCACTCTTTTAATTTCGCTTTGGCTGTATCACTCAAAGTCGCTGGTGCAATTATGGTAATGTCGGGTCTAACTTCCAAAACAGCGGGCATGGCCCAAAAATGATCCATATGTTCGTGGCAGACTACTATAAAATCGAGTTCCTTCAGATCAGGAGAGAAGCCCGTTGCCAAATATCTCCTTTTCATGTGAGGTGCGTTCCAGCCAACTCCCATGAAAAACTTCCATACCTTTCCATCTTTTCCAACTTCAACGGCAAAAGCCGTCCCCAATGCTAATCTAGAGGGATCTTTGTAGATGTCCTCTAACCACTCTTCAAAAGTCCACTGACTCACAGCCATACCACCATGGGCGAAGATATCTCCCAAAAGGCTGTTAGGTCCCTTTAACCTTTTCCAACCTCTTTCTTCTAGGACGATGATCTTTACGTAATCACAAGTACCCATATCGACCTTCTCTATTTTTGGCTTAGGCACAAAAGCGTCGTGAACAGCTACAAAACCCACTAGGATCAATAGTACCACTACTGACAAGACGAAACTTACTTTCTTTTCCATACAAATTCACCCCAAACCTAATAGTTGTGAAGAACGTGATGGATGGTCATATCTTGAGAATTGGAGCGAAGAGCGAATTATTTCGTATTTTTTCATTGGTTAATCTAATCAATTATAATACTTAAGCTTTGTTATTATTGATTATTACTATTTATGCACCGAGATAATTTCTGCGGTAAAACTAATTTTCGGCCTTGAAGACCTGGCTTCAAGGAAACTGAACGAGATAAGCGGAGGTGAACTTCAGCTGGTCCTAATAGCTAGAGCTTTCGCCCAACAGCCGAAGTACATACTTCTGGATGAGCCTACGAACAACCTCGACCTAAGAAATCGCATTAAAGTCGTGGGTATTTTAAAGAGCTTCGTGAGGAAACGTAATATGTCGGCAATAATAGCAATGCACGACTTGAATCTCGCCTCTCTTTACGCTGACAGGATTCTGATGATAAAAAACGGTAGAATTTTCGCTTCTGGCGGAATCGAAGTTCTCAACAAGGAGAACATAAAGGCTATTTACGGGGTTGATGTTGAAGTCGTCAGGATGAACGGGAAAGTCTTCATTTTGCCAGGCGATTGAGATCCGGAAATTCCAAAGGATGCTGAATATGAAATTCAGAACGACGGATTACTCGCTAAATGTCTCTCAATTTCGTTTTATCAAGAGCTTTCTTATGACCCTAAATACGGCTGCGGATATGTTTCTCGAGACTCGGAGGCTGAGGTGGGGCAGAAGGCCGTGTCACTTGAGGAACTCGATAGGTATCTGGAAGAGGGACGGGAGTTCCTGATGGCTTTGCCGAACGGAAAAGTTATCGTGAAGAGAGTCTGAAATCAGCAGAGTACCGTTCAGACGCGAGTAAATTACAAAGATTGATCCAGCGGCAGTTCAGGAGATCATGGCAAAGCTGAAAGTTTATTGAGGACGAAATCAAAGAGCAAGAAGGCCTTGAGCAGTGGAAAAGATGCTGCAGAGCTGGATGTGATCCTCGATGAAATACACTCTCCAAAGGTGGGCATGCTGGACAAGAAGTTTTGATTTCTCGTTCTAATAAATAAAAAAATTTTGTATTTAGGAGTGAAGTATGAGTATGAAAAAGAAGATCAGAATTATCGGTTCAAATGTTCGCGATATTGGTTATCGTTATTTTCTAATGGAGAACGCCTTAGCTTTTGGTATTGAAAAATTTAGAGCCATCAACATCGAAGACGAGAAGCAGACCGTGGAGTTTTACGTTGAAGGAGAAGATGAAGCCGTGAATGAGTTCTGCAAATTTTCGAGGTCAAACTTTCCCCCTGATGCCGTTGTCGATGAAGTTAAAGTTGAGGATTACAAAGGGTACGTCCCAAAAATAGAAGCTTTTGCTCTAGTTTTTAACATCGGACAGTTAAGAAAGTTCATAGAATACAGAAAGCAGGTTTTGAACAAGCAGGATAAGATGCTAGAGAAACAGGATTCCATGCTTGGAAAAATAGATTTAATGCTGAAAAAGCAGGACGAAACGATAAAAGCTGTAAGAGAAGTTGGAGAGGGAGTTGATAAAGTTGGGGAGAAATTAGAGGGGCTCAGGTAAGATCTCAAGGCTTATCTTGACGAAAGGTTTAAGAAGATAGAAATTGAAATCGAGAGAATAAAGGAAGTTGTTGGTCTGAAATAATTTTTTAAAATGTATGAGGATAGAATAGTTATTGATTCCAAAATCAGGCATGGTAAGCCGGTTATAAGAGGAACAAGGGTTCCGGTGGATGTGATATTGGGATCTCTAGCTGGTGGGATGAGTGTAGAAGAGGTTG
>Ga0180302_10000373_pt1 | contig 19100 bp, 38 predicted proteins | sample GuaBasSediGuay17_FD_121794 | JGI IMG/M metagenome (GOLD analysis project Ga0180302, IMG submission 121794) | Subseafloor sediment microbial communities from Guaymas Basin, Gulf of California, Mexico - Guay17, Core 4571-4, 12-15 cm | ecosystem: Environmental > Aquatic > Marine > Hydrothermal... | reverse complement strand
GACTTCTGCTGTATACCTGAAAGGTGAGGTACCATGGAAGAGTCACTTCTCGTAATTGCTATTCTACTGACGGTTGGGTACATCCTAGCACGCTGGCATGCCTCTTGATGATTTGTCAGTTGCCTTCTATAATTACAGAAGGAGGAAAAGAAGGAGATCATGTTAGTAAGAAATCAATTGTGGTCTAAGGAAGACTACAGAGGGCATTATGCTGATGCGGCAGACGAATTGTGCCCCTGTAGGCCTTGCTGGCATGTGTATCATTTCCCCTGGTGGGATAATTCAGGCAGGAGAATTGATAATTTTCAGTGCTGTACAAGAGCTAACTCTGGTTGTCCACAACCAAAGCCGAGGCCATTCCACATTTTTTATAATTCAAAAAGATTGCAAAAGAGAAAAAGGGGAGATGCATTCAAATGTTTGAGATGCGGGCAAGAAGTGACGCTGGGAATAGATGAGTGTGATTGGATTGCCGTTCCCTTCAGAAGCAGAAAAAAAGTAAGAGAATACTTAAAGAAACAAGGGATAAGAGTTTAGAGCAAGGAGGATAGCAAGTGAGAGGTAAAGAATTCTGTCAGCTAATAAGTGAGTACAAACAAGCTCTCAAAGAAGCGGAGAAGAAAGCTGATAAAATCGGAAAAACCCTCGTTGAATTGCTTCGCCCCTACATTCCTGATATTACTTACACTATCGGCGGCTGCGATGAAGGGATTGAAACTGTTTACTTCTGGTCAGCAAAATACAGAGAAGGAATCGGGAAAGGAAGAAAAATAAAGTATCCTCTTTTTGATGTAGAGGAAATTATTACAGAAATCTTTCCTGAACTTGAAGATCACATTCGAGTGATCAGCGCTGATGTCGAAACCGAAGTAGCAAATGAAATAAGAAAAACCTTGATAAGGTTCAAGGAAAGCAAAAGACTAAATCGGCTGAGGAGGGAGTAAAATGCCGCGTCCAAAGCCAAAAGGCTATTTCGTAAAAGAAGAGGAGATTAATAAGTACACAGAGCAGCTTTCGGCTATCTGTGGAAGGCTCACCGGAGCTTTCTTCCGTGACGTGATGTTCGTCCGCGATTCTCGATGTAGGGCAAAGACCTACCGCTTAAACTCTTTCATAAGAACCATCCATCATCTTGATGACCAGAAAATCCCCATTGATATTCCCCAGCTTGACCGCATGGTATCTGAAATAGTAGATTGTGCAACGCATCATCATGAAGCTCATTGCTGTTATGTAGTGAACCGTCTGCTGTACTCCTCCATCGCAGTACTGGACATTGACCACATAAAATCTGAACTTTCGGATGAAGAAATAATCAAAATAATCACAGATAATCTCGATAATGTCCGCTGGATCATACGATCGGGAAAGGGAATCCATGTTATCTTCAAATACAGAAAACCTTTTTACATAGGGGAAGCAAAGAACAACTGGACTCAGAAAGTGGTACTGAATGGACGTAAACGATTTGAACTTTACGAAAACCTTGCTATTCTTGGGCAAGAAACTCAGAAGTTCTCAGACATAACTACTTTTCGCTTAACAGGCATTTTCTCCTCATACGATCTCTACTCCATCAATGACCTCTCTTCAATCAAACCTCGTCCTCATGCTTTCCGTTTCCCGGGAACTTACAATCCAAAACATGGTGTCTTCAGCCGTATTATTTATCACGACGAGAATGCATTTATTGATCCTGAAGACGATTACGCTGTACAATCGGTTTTTCGATATGGAATTGACATTATTCTGAGAAATTTTACGAAACACCTCTTCTCCGACAATGGAAAGATCCAGCATTTCATTCCTATTCCAGAACCTGAGAAGAGACCAAAGTCTCCTTTCGAAGAAGGAAAATATGATCGTATCAATAACTTTAACCCCAAAACCTTCTTCCATCTTCCCTTTATCAGAAAGATCTTCCAAAACGGTTACAGAGTCCCTGAGGGACTGCGGCACCATGTCGGTACCACCATCGCAATTGCATGCCGTCTGAGAAACATTCCTTATGAGAAAGCAGAAACTATTATGGAAGATTATGTAAATTATCACATTCAGTCAGGTTCCCACTCCTATACTATCTCCGAAGCCCAAGCTACCCTTCGCTCTGTCTACAGACAAAATCCTCCCTGGGAAGTATCTGGAAAGAAGATGTTGAGTGAACTTGGTTATCATCGTCATCTTCCAGATATTTCTTTTAGCGAAATCTATTCTTTTGTCTTCAATGTTAGCGTATCTCTCCATAAAAGAAAGACTAAACCTTATTCTCTAACTATCTTAGAGATACTTAAGGAATATCAGAAAACCAAGAATCCTTATCCTTCATCTTATGATTTTCTTAAATCTATTAACAAAAACTCCAAAACTCACATCTACCAAATCCTTAAGAATGTACATCTCCTATCTAGGTCAATAGATAAACAAGGTAAACCATACAAGGTATATCTGTATAAAGGATTAAAGAGTTTCTACCTAAGGCTATACAGTACCCCAAACATTAATTCAAAATATGGGAATAACATTTTGAGTAGGTGTGATGAGAGGATGAGAGAAGAGATCTTGAAGATACTAAAAGAGATATGGAAAGAATATGATGAAAGAAAGATAACTGAGTATATAGATATGCTTAGTGAAAGAAAAGTAAAGAAATATCAGGAACAAATAGAGGAACTTATGGAAAGAGCACCACCTTGGGAAGAGGTTAGGACTTTAAGTCCTGATGGTTAGGTGTTATAATCCTAAAACAGGAGGGAAGCGGTGAAGCCTAAGATTATTCTTTGGCATGCTGATAGTTTAGGAACTCATAGGGCATTTGATCTTTTTGTACGGAAAGGTACAGAGCTTGATGAGGAGGAAAAAGAGTTTGTTGATTCTCTCTATGATGCGAATTGTGAGGTAGTGCATAAATTCCTTGAAAAGTTTCCTGATTACAAATTTTTAGGATCAGAAGATCTACTACACATTGAAGAAATAAACACTTTGATGCTAAAAAATTTGAATCTTTTGTACAGGAAAGGTTGGGAGAGGGTAGATTGGAAAGAAGATAGAAAAGCGGAAGGTAGATTTCAACCTCTCAATATTCAGCATGTTGATAGAGTGTACCGTCTATTATGTTCTTGTGGAGAGATGGTGATATCAGATATTCCAGACAGGGTTCTACAAAAAGCCCAACAAAATGGATGGATGTGGGATGCGGAAGATGGAGTTCCTATTTGTCCAGTTTGTTTGGAATATGAGAAGAAACAGAGCAGAAAGTGATCATGTTTTGCAACTCATAGAGGAGAATTAACATGAAGAAAAAGGAATTTGATCTTTTCGTCAAAGCAGGATTGCGGAAAGAAGAAGATGCCAAAACGATCATCCGATCACTCATCAACTGGCTTATCGACAGGTTGTATATTCCTGATCCAAATCTAATCAAAGTGGTTGACAATAAATTGGTTGCGGAACTGGGTCTTGACAAAGAGGCTATTAACTGGGGTCATCTGAAATGTTACGATGTAGAAAAAGCGGAAGATAGATACATTGCTTGGGTAAATGAAGCTGATCCTACAGCTTACAATCTTCAACGTTACTTAGAGGAGTGGTTGCAGAAATGGGGTTGGAATGTAAAGGTGATAACAGAGTGGTAAGAGACTATCCCAAGAGTAGAGACAGGAGGAGGATTCGGGGAGGCTGTGATAGCGGAATAGGGAGAGTTGCCAATGCTGGATCTTCTGACTACTTCTGTCCCTTAGTGAAATGTCCCATATGTGGAGGAAATGATGGTGTTTGTTGCTACATGTGGGATGATCGGATTCCTTTCAGAGGTGGATGGGGAAAGAAATAGAATAGGAGGTGATCATGGATCTTTCAGCTTACAATGGATTTCTTTATGGCTTAGCGAGGAAATATGCAGAGAGTGAGGATGTGATTGATGATCTGGTACAGGAAGGATATTTGGGGTTGATTGAAGCGGCAAAACGATTCAAGGAAGAGAAGGAAGTGAAGTTCTTGACCTATGGAGGCTGGTGGGCAGGAGCTTACATGAAGCAGTACTTGCGAAGAGAAGCAACACGTGAAAGGCATATCATACGATGGGGAGAGCCTTCGGCAAGTGATGAAGACCATGACTTTGATCCTTTTTACAAGATCGAATCTCCCGATCCCCTTCCAGATGATCTCTGCTGGCGGCAAGAAGTAATCACTCTCTTGCGAAAGGCTATGCTTGCTCTTTGTCAGCAGGATCTGGATCTTCTTCATGCGTACTTTTGGGAAAACAGGACGCTGTATGAAATTGCCGATGAGCTGAAGATAACGGCTGAGGCGGTAAGACAGAGAATTCACAAAGCTCTTGATCGCCTTCGCCGCCATCTTGTCAATTTTGGAGTAAAAGGTTATAATAGGACAAAAGCGAAAAGGAGGTTAAGATGCCAAGGAGAAAGATAAGGGAGGAGGAGTTGGATGATTATGTAATGGAAGAGCTTTCAATTGATGAAAGCTTTCTTCCAGATGAACTTAAACGCCAACCTCAGCTCTATATGAAGTATGCCCAAAAAGCAGCTGATCTCCAGCGTGATGTGATGCTAAAGGAAATTGAGCTAAAAGAAGAAGAAGCTAACTATGCCTCCCGATTCCGCTCGGAGAATGCTCATAACAAAATCACTGAGAACATGGTCAAGGAATACCTTCAGAATCATCCTGACCTCATTGCGCTGAGGAAGGAGCTTGCCGAGCTGAGGGCTGAACATGAGAAAGCAGTAGCTGCTCGTTATGCTTTTGGGCAGAGGGCAACGATGCTTGAGCTACTTGTGCGGTTGAACACTGGGGGATAAGATGGAGAAGGTGAAAGAAGTTCTCCTTCAGCGAATTGAGGAGTCGTTGAAGAAAATTGAAGAGATTGGAGAGATGGGGAAAGATGCCTCCTTAAGGAGGATGCTTGAATTGCGAGAAGAGCTCATAGATGAGACCGCACGCTGTTGCGGATTTCGTTATCTTTACTACTTTTCTAATCATCCAGAAGCAGATCCGCTTGACCTTTCAGCTGATATCCTGAAGGCTTTTAACTCAGTTTTAAGTATTAAAGATCAAACCAAGGAGGTGGATGATGCGTTACGATCAAGAGTTTGATTATCGGCAGGCTCAGGACGAGCTGATGTCAGAGAGAGGGCGGGGAGGGCGTGCTCTCTGTCCTCGAACCTTCCTTCAGGCATGCCGTTTCTGCGAGTATATCGGCATGCCAGCAGGAACTCGATATCTAAAAATGACACTCGGATGGCATTCCTACCCAGGCATTCTTTATTCACGTGATCCTGCTACTTTTGAACCCATTCACGCTGATTCAATTCGAGAGGAAGCCAGAAAGTTACGGGCACGAGAACATATCTGGACTTATGCAATCTTCCCCAGAGAGAAAGATCCTACACAGCCCTATCTTTTCCGCATTGGATGGGCAATCTTTCAAAAGCTTCGGGCTCTTGCTAAGAGCGAATCATATCACCATTTCTGGGACCCCAAGCATGGATTTGAGATTGTAATTCATAAGGTGATGGGAAGAAATCAAAGGTATGATTACAATGTCATTCCACAACCAAAAGCGGCTCCTGTCGCTGATATGTCAATCCTTGATCGCCTTCCTCAAATGACGGTAAAGCTCATCGTTGAGAACACATCACGTGAGAACAGACAGAGGGTTCTTCCGGTACGGGAATACGGACATCTTGAAGAGGGGGAGAATTACATTCGATTTCTGCCGATAGTGAAAAATGATCCCGACATCTGGTTTCTGCGTCTGTACTGGCACTTTGGAGTAACACAGGAAGATCTTGACGCTATTAACAATGGAGAGAAAGACCCTTCCATTTTCTTCCATTCACTTGTGATTGCTCCAAAGGAGGAAGATGAAATCCTTGAAGAGTCGCCTGTTGAGGAGGAGGAAGTAGGAGAGGAAAAGCCTGATGAAGAAGTAGATAGCGAGGCGACTGCCGAGGAAGAAGTAGAAGAAGGGCCGCCTCCCTGTTTTGGCGATCCTGCTTATTTTGATCCTGACGATGAGGTTTGCACACAGGAGTGCAACTTCTTTGAAGAGTGCAAGAAAGCAGTAAAAGCGAAGAAGATGAGGAAGAAGCAGTAAGGAGGGAGGAGGATGACAACGAGTTGCTGGCAACCAATACTACATTATCATGATCCGTATGCATTGCTGTTCCATTTCACTCGCCTTTTTACGGAATACATGATGTGGATAGATTCTCCTCATCATGAGCTGGTCTATCCCTGCATTGGTGAACTTTCTGCTGTTACCGCTTGTCTCCAGCTTATAGAAGATGAGAAAATAAAGAGACTGGTCAATAAATTCCGCTTGGTGTGGGAAAAGCACATTTACAAAAAGAAACGTGATCAGAAAACCCTCAATGATCTCCAGGAAACTGGGGAGCGAGTTATTCAGGGAATGATTGAGCTGTTTCGAGCAAAGAAGGGAGAGTTTGCAGTAACTGTTGTATCTCCAGTGGCAGGAGATCGGAAATGAAAGTGACATTGATTGCGCATACGCCTTTCAGTGAATATGTTATCGTGAAGGCGGGGTTGATAACACGAGGACGGCGGTATCCATCTACTCCTCTCTTCTCCAAGGAGAAATTCATTAAAAACCTCATTGAGCGAGGACATCACTCCATTCTTGAATTTGGACATGCCACCTTTCTCGTTGAAGGTGTTAGCCGTTCCCTTCTTGCTCAGATTACTCGTCATCGCTTGGCAAGCTTTGCTGTGGAGAGCCAGCGCCATATAAAACCAAAACCAGACGTTGTAATTCCCCCAACAATTGCTGAGGATGCTGAGCTGAAGCAGGAGTATAAAGAAGTAGCACAGAAATGTTTTGCGCTGTATGGAAAAATGATCGAGAGAGGAATCCCAAAAGAAGACGCACGATTCATTCTTCCCAATGCTACGAAAACGTCATTCATTATATCAGCAAACTTCCGTGAGTGGCGCCATATTCTTCAGCTCCGATTGTCTCCAGATGCTCAATGGGAGATACGGGAATTGTGTCGGGAGATTGCAAGGCAACTTTATTTGATTGCTCCATCGGTTTTTGAGGATTTAATAAGTTTGGCGAAGACAATGGAAGGATAAAAATGATGAAGACAGGGAAAAATTGGAGGACAAAAATATGAGTAAAGGAGGGATAAAAGATGGAAGTAAGGATTGAGGTTGGTGAGGAGTATTTACTTGAGATGGTGGATGGTAAATTAGTTGGGCTTTCGATTTGGTCAAAGGCAGGGGATTATTACGGAGTAAGTTTAACTCCCCTTACGCCGCAGCAGGACCCTCCTTTGTATGCTCGTGAGAAGCATGAACTAGGCTGGATGCGTGAAACGGATTTAAAATCATTTTTGGGGAGAGCGAAGAGAATTCTTTTGGTTGTAGATAAAGGCGGCTTTTCCGTAAAAAAGGATGATGAAAAAGAAAAATGACCCTTGCGAGACTGAGAGAAATACTAGATTATTACGCCAAGGTGCTTGATCCCGATACTACAGAGGTGTATATCTACCGAACGTATCCTTTCGAAGGATACAAGCTGCTCAGGGCAATCATTCTGCGAACTGAAACGGGAAATGATCAGAAAGAAGAGGTAAAATTGGTTTTGGCGAGTGAGTAAGCATGTCTATGGTTTCTAGAAAGAGGGGAAAGAATAATCAGCGAGCAACTGCCCGTATCTTGCAGCAGATTGATAAAGAACTGAGAAATATTGGGATTGTGGGTGAGGAAGACCTAGTAGGAAAGTATGTTGTGGTGGAATGCAAGGAGAGACAGAAAATTCCAAAGTGGCTTCTTTCTGCTTTTGAACAGTTACGGCCTGAACGTCATCCTTCAAAGATTCATGTGGTGCAGCTTCACATCTTGGGAAGGCAGCGAATGCGTGATCTGATCTTGATGTCAATGAAAACTTTCATCAGATTGTTACAGAGTTATGTTCTGTGGGCAGAATCTCAAAAGAGGTGAAAATGAATGAAAGCTATTCAACCCGTTATTACCAGTATTGATTCCGGTGAAACTGTTGAGCTAGTGGCAGCAGGTGATCTGCACTGGAGTTCAGCGGAAAGTGCTCATGATTGCTGGTGGAAGATGTTTGAAGAGTATCCTGATGCCCTTTATGTCTTTATGGGTGATATTTTGAATTCCATCTCAATGGAAGATCGTCGTTTTGCTGCTTTACGACCAGAGTATTACCAGTTGGAAACGTTTCATCGTCTGGTGGAAGAGGAAGTTTATGACTTTGTTGAGCAGATGAAAAAACGTTTGGGAACATCTTGGATAAAGCAGCATATAATTGGATGTATTTCAGGCAATCATCCAATTAAGACTGTGATGCGGAAGCTGGGGTATGATCCCCATAATCTGATGTGCAAGATGCTTGGTATACGCAATTTGGGGTACTCCTGTATGTTTCCTATCGTTCTCCGGTCACGTGATGAGGGATGGGCGAGAGAGGTAATGGTTTTCTGTCATCATGGCTTTGGGCGTGGATCTCGAACAGAAGGAGGGAATATTACATCGTTATCACGACATGCCATGCAGTTTGATGCCCGCATCTTTATTTATGGACATGTTCATGAACTGGTGGTTAAAGACCTTCCTCCTCGCATAACTTATCGTAGAGGGAAGGAACCCTGGATTTCGGCTGAGGGCCGATTACTGGTTCTTTCTGGTACGTTTCAGAGAACTTTTTCACATTCCGAGTATCCCTCGTATGCTGAGATCTCAGGATTTCCTGCTCGTCCTTTGGGATTTGCAGTAATTCGGATGTCAGTTACACGAAAGTCACGAGGAGGAGGAAGGCGAGATCGCTATGTGCGGTTAGAAGGGAGAGTGAGGGCATTCTATGAATAACCAGCAGAAGAGATTTAACCAGGGGTTAGAGAAAGTACTGCGAGAGATGTGTCACAGGGTCGGAGCACGTTATGAGGACATAGATTTCTCCGATCCACAGTGGTTTTACAAGTATGAGTGGACGCTGGAGGAAGAGGAAGATTTTGTGAAGTGGTTGACAAAGGAGTTGATTTCAGACGTACAGTTGCGAAAAGATTTGATGCAGTATCCAACTTCTCGAAGAAAATACTTACAGCGTTTTGCTGAGGTGTTTACAGCGAATTATGGATGGCGTTTAAAGGAGGGAGGAGAATGAAAACTGCTTTGGTTCTTCTTCTAGCATTGGGTATCAATCTTGTCTTTGCTTATTTGCTTGCTCTGGGGTTTTTCTATGTCGCGAAGTATTTTTTCGGAGTATATCTAACTGTGAAAGAGATATTTTTCCTGTGGGTTTTCCTTCTGGTGATGACTCCTTTAATTAAAAAACTTGAGTTTCGGTCAGAAGAATGAGAAAGGAGGAGGAAAGATGCGTGATGTTTTATACTTCCTTGTAAAAGTAATCATTGATCTTGCCTTTGCGTATGTCCTTGTCTTTGGATTGAAAGGACTCGCAAAGCATCTTTTTGGAGCTTTTCTGACTCCAGAAGCATCATTCTTTCTATGGCTTTTCTTCTCAATAGTATTTATTACATTGCGTTTCAAGTACGATTTATGAATTATGGAAGCTGTTTTTCTCATACTGATTGGCTTGGCAATTTGTGCTATTGATATTTGGATTAAGTTACTGATACGTTTAATCTGGAAAATACGGCAAAGAGGAGGGAGATAAAATGATGGTAGGGATACCTATTCCAGTAGGAGAGCATTTTCTGGTTGAGAAAGAAGGTAAGCTTTTTGAGTTTGGGATTAGTGCTATTGCTACACCAGATCTCGCTTTGATCTGGATCGCCCCAAATGAAGGGAAGGTTGAAAGAAGGTGGGTACGGAAGGATGAATTAGCAAAACTCTTGGAGGGAGCTGTTATTCATGAAATCTTTTCGGAAGGTCATTTTGCGGTAGATAAAGGAGCTATCCCTAAATTTGCGGGACCTGTAGAATAGAATAAGATTAAAGGAACTGGAAGAGGAGGCGAAGACGGATGAAATTGAATCCAAATGCAGAACTTGTCTTCTATGATCGGTATGCACTGCATGAAAATGAAACTTGGGAAGAAGCTGCCCTTCGGGTAGCGCAGGCAGTGGCAAAAGCTGAAGTTGATAAAGAAAAGATAGAGAGATGGACTGAAAAGTTTGCTGAAATAATTGCAGAACAGTATTTCCTTCCTGGAGGGAGGATTCTTCGAAATGCTGGACGATCAAAACGTCTCAACTTATTTAATTGTTTTACTCTTCCTCCCGTTGAGGATAATATTGAATCAATTGGAGAAACAATGAAAAATGCTCTCATTTGCTGGTCTTATGGCGGAGGAATCGGGATTGATTGGTCTAATTTACGACCAAAGGGAGCCCCTCTCTTGAGTAAAGGAGGAAAGTCGAGTGGGCTGGTGTCTTTTATTCGTTCTCTGGACTATATAGGTCAGACAATTGAAACTGGAGGTTCTCGTCGGTCAGGAGCTCTTGCTATTGTATCAGCTCAACATCCAGAAGTGTTGGATTTTATTGAAGCGAAAGTAAAACATGGAGAACTATCAGCTCATAATATATCCGTAGGTGTTACTTATGAGTTTCTGGAGGCGGTAGATCAGGATGAAGAGTGGATTCTGGAATTTGGAGGAAAAGAGTATCACCGTCTTCCAGCAAGAGAATTATGGAATAAGATCTTGGATAATATGCTCCAGTCGGCGGAGCCAGGACTCATAAATTATACCAACATTCGTAAAAATAATTCTTACTATTTTGCTCCGATTGCGGGGTGTAATCTCTGCGGGGAATTACCTCTTTCTGCTTTTGAAGGATGCTGTTTAGGTGCTCTGGTTCTCCCTCGTTTTGTGCAGGGTACCCAAACAAACTGGAAAAAGATGGAGGAGGTTATTTGGACAGCTGTGCGATTTTTGGATAATGTGATTGATGTTAATTACTACTTCCTCCCTCAGATTGAAGAGATATCAAAACAAGGACGTCGTATCGGATTGGGAGTGATGGGATTGGCCGATTACTTGTTTGCCAAGCAGATTCGCTATGGATCGGAGCGAAGTATAGATGAAGTGAGCCGTTTGTTCAGATTTATACGGGATGTTGCTTATCAAGCTTCTATTTCTCTTGCCCAAGAGAAAGCACCTTTTCCAAAGTTTGATCGTTTTGAATATTTGAAAGCCTCTTTTGTTCGAAAATTGCCACCATCATTGAGAATGGATATTAAGAAGCATTCTATTCGTAATGTTACGCTTATGGCGTGTGCCCCGACCGGTACGATATCACTTCTAGCCGAAGTGACATCAGGTGTGGAGCCCCTATTTGCAAAGGCATATCGGCGTGAAGATCGTATTGGTGCTCGTGTATATATCCATCCGTTGTATAAGAAGTTCCTTCAAGAAGGCGAAATTCCCGAATGGTTTGTGGATACTTACGACATTTCTCCCAGAGAGCATTTGGAAGTTCAGGTAACTATTCAGAAATATGTTGATGGTTCTATATCTAAAACTTTAAATCTTCCTGCAACAACGACAGTTGAAGAACTTTCCGAATTGTTTCTTGAGTACTTTTTTGATCTTAAGGGAATAACAGTGTATCGCGATCGTTGTCGTCCTGAGCAGGTTCTTTACCATGTTTCAGAGGAAGAAGCAAGGAAGTTTTTAGCTCAAGCGCAGGAGAACATGGCTGAGGAATCAGTTCAGTGTCGTTCGGGAGTTTGTGAATTATAGGGAGGAACAACATGACTAAGTATTATCTCTGGCAGACGAAGGTTTATGAAGGATATCAACCGTTGATGAAGGTTCTAGAACAAGCGCTGGATCGTGCTCAAGTAGGAAAAGGGCGAGAGCGACATGCTGATGGAGATCCTTTTAATCAACAGCTGATTTGCTGGATTCCTCGGAAGCTGGGATTGGGATTCAATCTTGGTCAGGTTATTAAGAAGGTTTGTGAGATCCAGCGATTGACAACATATGAGGCACAGATTGCGGAGTTACTGGATTGTATTGTTTACTTGGCGGCTGCTGTTATTGTTTTGCAGGAAGAAGAGCAGGAGAAAAAGAGCGAAGAGATAAGGGTTGGGGATGCAAACGATATACACACTTCAATGTGAAGATTGTGGCTTTCGCTGGGTAACTAAATACAATTATATTCAGTGCCCGCGTTGTGCTTCCTGGAAAGTGAAGGAGATAGGCAAGTTCACGCCACCTAAGGAGCTGTGGAGTCTCTGGGTAAAGGAAGATAAGGAGAGGCTTGACAGGCAATGAGATTTGTGGTATAATGTCGCCCAAAAAGAATAGGAGGTGTACCAATGAAGAAACTGATAATAATTCTTCTGGTATTGGGATTGATGGGAATTGGATGTACCAATAATAGGGAGTTAACAAATGCCTTCCTTGAAGGCTTCCTTATGGGCCTCAGTGGAGGCTCCCAGCCTTCGTCTCAGTCATCCCCTGCCTTTTCTTTTACTCAGGTTGAATGTGACAGTCTTACTGGTACGTGTTATATTTATAAAAACGGGAAGTTAATTGGTACTTGCCAGCCGGAGTGCTGGGGAGGGCGGTGTTACTGCTGGTAGGAGGAGAAGATGAAGCCGAGATTGAACTTAAAACATGATGAACCAATCGCCTCTGCTGCCTTTGGATTGACTGACCAAGAGTTGCAGTACTTCCATCAATATTTACGAGAGCTCTTGGAAGGAAAGCGAGGGGAAAAATCGGTGTCGGAGGTGGTGGAGGAATTATGGGAAATGTTTGATAGTGTGGAAAAGAGTCTTTATACGATTCTCTATTTAGGACGGGTAGTGGGAATGATTCTTGATGCTCTTCAGATTGAAGATGTTTTATTCAACGGTCAGGGTGGAGAGATTCAATGATAAAGACAGACGATTTGAAAGAGGAATACCGGTGGTTGAGCCGAATGATCTGGTGCCCTGATGCAGGTTATCATACTCTCTTTTACTGTCTCTCTTGTCAGAAAAAGCGTCGCTGTCCAATACTGAAAGATTTTAAAGAGGTGAAAAAGTTAACTCGCAAAAAAGTTTTGAAGGAGGAGAGCGATGTTATATCCTGAAGAGGTAATTGCGAAGAGTTTGGTAGAGGACGGATGGCTGGATGAACAAAAGGCAAAGCTAACGGCAAAGAAAATTATTAATGACTTGGCTTCATATGCCTCTCTTATTCCTACAGAGGAAGGAGTAATTATGATAGCTTTTGATGAGTCTCCACCTGATTGGGTAGAAGTAATACTGGTGGAGGATGAAAATGAAAAAAGAAATGCTGCTTGATCAGTATTACAGAGATCGTCTTCCATATATTTCTGAGCGCTGGGCACGACAGTTGAAGTATTACATTAATTTCTGGAAAACCCATCCTACCTCTCCAGAGGAGAAAGTACGACAAGTGCTTTTGTCTCTACCAGTAAGTAATTATACGCGGAATCGTTATTTGACAGTTCTCAATGCCGTTAGAAGCTGGGCAAAGAAGAGAGGATTCTCTACCTCCTTCATCTCCACACCTCCCCTTTTTCCTAACGATAGGGGGAAGCGACCTCTTCCCCCTGTCGAATATCTTTTTAAGATTATTGACAATGCTGATCAGGAATTACGTCCATTGCTTATTGTGCTGAAGTCAACTCTGGCGCGAGTTGGTGAGTTGCTGGAATTGAAATGGGAAGATATTGATTTTGAAAATCGTCTTATCTTTTTACGAACGCGCAAGACAGGTGGTCGAGGGTACAAGAATATGATCATACCTTTGAATGGTGAAGCGTATGAAACGTTACAGAAATTACCTCGCCGTTCGGAATATGTTTTTGCCGGGCAACGAGGCAGTCCTAAAATGAGCTATCGCTGGTATGCTTTAAAACGAGCTTGTGAGCGAGCAGGAGTCCCTCAAGTGGGATTTCATACTTTTCGTCATTGGGCTGCAACCTCATTAGCCCGAGAAGGGGTTTCGCTAACCACTATTCAAGCATTATGTGGACACTCAAGTATTCGAACGACTGAGAAATATCTTCATGCTTATCTTGGTGATTTGAGGGAGGCAGTGGAGAAACTGGAGAGGAGACAGTGAATCGTCGCGATCAATTAACATTTTCAGTTTTCATTCTCATGTGTTTGGCAGGAGGATTGAAGACAACTCAAGATATAGATGAATGTTTTTCCTGGGCAATAGGAGAAGACTGGGATGCGATTCCTATGTCCCAGTGGAGAAGAAGAGTTCAACAGAGAATCGGATTGGATTTACCCCAGGATGCAACTTTTGAAAGAACCATTTACACAATTATTGAAAAATGGAGGGAGGTGCAAAGTGAAACTTAATAGGGGAGATAATATTTTTGAGATTTATGATTTGGAATGGGAAGATGTCCAACTGATAATTAGTGAGCTTGATCAAGTTTGTGGTGCTGAGAAGAGTTCTTTATTCTATCCTGAATTGATTGAAAAGTTCTGGAATCTGTTTGAAAATGACAAGAAGCGGGCGTTTGCTGTCTTTTCACTGGGACGAATAATTGGAATTCTGGAAGTTGTGTATAAATCCGAAGGGGCGCGAGATGTTATTGCAACAATTTTGGGAAAGATAGTGAAGAAGAACGAAGGGAAGGAGGAGAAGATCCTGCAATGAAGTTATGGGATTTCCTCTGTGAGAATTGTGGAAGAATAATTGAGTATCTTCAGAGGAATGAGACCGATATTCCCTATTGCTGTGGAAAACCGATGGTACGGCTCTTTACTCGTTGCAATTTTGCCCGCTTTCAATCAGGTGACAGAGAGAAGCCGATTGTTCGCCCTGATGGTACCGAACTGGATCTGAAAAAAGAGGATATATTTGGTCGCAGATGGGATGATCTTCCAGATTCTCATGGTAAAACACATTATTACTGGAAGAAGATTGAAGAATATGAGGATATCCATCGTGAGCCAGCTCCTTTGGAGTATAAAGAACATTTAATAAACAAATTGTTTGGAAAGGAAATTAAGGAATCTTTTCAAGAGGGAGGTAAAACGGATTATGGGGATCTTGGAGAAACTTAGAGAGAAAGAATTGGTGAAAAGAGAATTCGTTTCGACTGGGTCGTTGGTTCTGGACTATATCATTTCAGGAAAGATGGATGGAAGTGGAGGATGGCCGCTGGGGAGTTTTGCTGAAATTTCTGGAGATGAAGCGGCAGGGAAAACTTTCTGTGCTCTTCAGACTGCCGCTTCCTTTCAGGAGAAATTTGGAGATGAAGGTTTCATCTTTTATGATGATATTGAGGGAGGAATCAATCCTGAATTTGCAGAGAAAATAGGTGTGGATATCAATGCCACAAATTTTGTTTGTACTTCAATGCACGAGGATATTGCGGTAGAGCTGACTAAGGAGGTATTTGCCAATCTGGCAAAGCAGGTTGACACTTCAGCTCGTAGCAAGTTCAATGAACTGGCTCAGAGTGGTTTTGCTTCTTCGTACACAATTTGGGAATGTTTTCAGCGGATTCTTGCCATCTGTCGTCATCCTGAGTTTGAAAAAATGAGGAAGTTATTCGTGATTGATTCCCTAGCCAATCTGGCAGGGGAAACAGAAACAGATCGTGGTTTTACGATGGTTGATCAGGGGCAGCGAGCTAAAGAAGTGAGGCAGGGAATTCGCGCTGTGAATAGTGTGATTCTTTCTGGAAATCTTTTGCTTGTTGTGAATCACGTAATTTATTCTCAGACGGGAAAAAGTACCAGTTCGGGAAAGGGCTTTGACTTTGCCAGCAATGTTCGCCTTCAGTTTACAAAGCCGTCTCCGATCAAGGAGGGAGGTAAGGTAGTAGGAGTTGAACTACACGCTCATTGCCTGAAGACTCGATGGGCAGCCCCCTTCCAAGAAGCACATATTGAATTATTCTGGGAGCAAGGGGTTCCGAAGTATTCTGGACTTGTTCCCAAGTTGGTTGAGTTGGGAAAGTTGATCCAGAGAGGTGGTTGGTATTATTTGCCGGGAAGGGAAAAAGCTATGAGGGAAAGAGAGGTGCTTGAGTTGATTGAGAATGGTAAAATAAAGTTACAGGAGGGGAGTGATGAGTAATACAAAATCAAAAGACTATCGTGAAATTTGTGAAAAACTAGATCAGTTTCGGTATGCCCTTGCGGCATATTGTCATGATGAAAATTGTAAAGAAGTCTACGAGTGTCCTTACCACAATGAAAAATGCCGTCAGCGGTTAGGTTTAGATACTTCTCTAGCTTGGGAGGCATCATATTTAGTATGGCGAGTTTGGTGGGCGGCTAAAACTAATATGCTAGCTTTGGAAGAAATTGAAAGAATTTACTATGTCCTTTGTGTTTTAAGAAGCATAGTCAGTCGTCATTTCGAAAAGTTTTCAGAACTCGTAGGATTATTAAATGGGGCGATATATTGTATCTATCTTCTCTATAAGAACGAGAAGGAAGGGAATCAGACAAAGAAAACAAATGAAGGAGGAGCACAATGAGAAAACCAAGAGCCGCAATATCATCTACATGGTTCATAATTGCAGCAGGTATTGTTATAGGAATGATTGTAATAGGATTCGCCATGTTTATACGATCTTTACAAGCCACTCCTTCTACTGTTCCTTCAACAGTTGTTCAAACGGAAATAACTGTTCCTTCCAAGGTGATTGACTGGATGATGAAAAAATCAACTCGTTTACCTCGGTCAACAGCACAGGAGATTGCTCAAGAATGCTTCAAGACAAAATATCCAATCATCCTTCTGGCGTTGATGGCACGCGAGAGTTCTTTCAATCCATTTGTGCGGTCGAAAGCAGGGGCGATTGGATTGGGACAAATTCATCCCAAGTTTTGGGCAGATAAATTGAAGCGAAATGGCTTGATCCGTGAAGTACGAGATCTTTATGATCCAGTAGTGAATGTTCGCTGTACACATTTTGTTTTTCTGTCTTGCTTGAGAAAGACGAACAATGATTTACCTAAAGCTTTGCAAAGATATGTTGGAGGAAAGAACACTGCATACGTGAAGGATATTTTGTTAAACATTGGTGAACTCGTCATTCTCTTGGAACAGACCAGTTTACCGAAATTACAGCCAAAGCCTGTTGTAGAGGGGAAGAAGTGAGGACGTTTTTATACTTAATCCCTCTTGTAATAGGCCCGACAGTAGGAGTACTGACAGTGGTTTATACTGTCTTCCTTCGTCGTCTCCCTTGGTGGGTTATTCTTATTGTATTTCTTGGCGGTGGATATCTTTTTGATTGCTCTGTTAAGTATACTGACAGACATGGAGAAGATACTTTTCTTGGTCGCCTTCTAATGATAATTGGATTCATCGGTATATTAGCCGCACTGGTATCCGTAGGAATGTTATTCTGTATTCCTAATCCAGTTGGTATTGGAGGGGGCTGATGTAGTTGATCAGGAGAGGGGAGATTCCTATTTACATTGAATATGACTGGAAAGAAGACGAGTATATTGTTCATTCGCCCAAGGTTCGTGGGCTCTACGGATATGGTAAGTCAAAGGAATCGGCTATTCGGAGGTACTTATATGAATTACGGCGCTGTTTTCTCAAGGATGACTGGAAGTACTGGATTCCTAAAAAGGAACCAGAATGGATTCCACCAACTTGTTAAGTATTTGTTTTTTAAAGAAGGGAGGGGAGGATATGTTTAAAATTTGTTTATTCTACCTAATTTTTTCAATTTTGTTGACGTTAGGTGGTTTCAGGAGTAAGGTTGATCCTGATTCCCAACCTCTGGCAGTTTATATCGCCGTCGCTGTGTTATACTTGTTTTATGGGATAAGCTGTTTAGTGGTGGCGTGGAAAATTGCGGGAATTTTGGCAACAATCTTAAATCTTTGGTGGGGGTTCCTCTGCTCTTAAATAAAGGAGGTTGGAGTAGCAGATGAAGTTGCTCATAACAGGAGATTGGCACATAAAGGAAACTTATCGAGGCCGAGAGGGACGGCTTAAAGATTTTGAATTACTGCGAGATTTTTTTCTGGATCTTCTCAAGGAAGAAAAACCAGATTTCATGATTCATCTTGGCGATGTCTTTCATACATTGTCTCCTTTTATCCGAAAGGATGTGATAAACTTTGGGGTAAAACTGTTTGCTGATTTAGCACAATATACAAAGATTTACATCCTCGTAGGAAACCATGATAAATTTCGGAATGAATGCTATCTGGACTTTCTTCAAAGTGAAAATGTAAACGTTATCTCCTCTCCAGCGGTAATCCCTCTTCAATATGTTCAAGCAGGGTTCATTCCCCATGGAGCTGAAGAGGCTATTTCTTCATTTACGGATGTGGATATCATGTTCTTACATGCTGATATCGTTGGCGCTCGTCTGAGTACAGGAAAGGTGATGGAAGAGGGTTTATCAAATATTCCTCCTGTGGAATTTATCTTCAATGGGCATATTCATCTTCCTCAGAAAGTTGGAAATGTCATTTGTGTAGGATCACCACTTCAGCAGGACTTCTCAGAAAGTCGAGAAGAGAAAAGAGTAATTATCTGGGAGGATGGGAGGATAATGGATATTGAAACGCCGTCTTCCGTACCTCAGTTTAGGGTGTATGAGTTCACCAAGAAATCGGAATTCAGGAAGTTTTTGAAGGTGTATCAGGAGAATCCCGGTCATGATTACATTCTTTTACGTATTCCTCATACTTTTGATGTCTCTTCACTGGAAGGAGATGAAAGGGTGTTCGTTGAATTTCTTCAGGAGGAGCGAGTACGAAAGCAGGAAGAAGAAAAACCTCCTCTCACTGTAGAGGAGGCGATGGACAAATGGATTGAGGCTCAGGAGTTAGAGCAATCAGATAAAGATGAGTTGAAGAAGATCGCAAGGGAGGTATGGCAGGAATGCTCGAAATCAGCAAGTTGACCATTCGTAATTTTTTCTGCTTGAGAGAGTTTGAGATTTCCTTTCAGAATCGAGGGCTTGTCCTGATCAGCGGGCCTAACGGGAGTGGAAAGAGTTCTATTTATGAGGCAATCCTCTGGTGTCTTTTTAACCGCACTGCTCGTCAATCGCGTGTGGATGATGTGGTAAATGACATTGTAAAAAAAGATTGTCAGGTCATTATTGATGGTTATCTCAATGGAAAACCATTGAAAGTTTCGCGATTTAGGAAACATTCTGTAG
>Ga0180302_10000372_pt1 | contig 19110 bp, 17 predicted proteins | sample GuaBasSediGuay17_FD_121794 | JGI IMG/M metagenome (GOLD analysis project Ga0180302, IMG submission 121794) | Subseafloor sediment microbial communities from Guaymas Basin, Gulf of California, Mexico - Guay17, Core 4571-4, 12-15 cm | ecosystem: Environmental > Aquatic > Marine > Hydrothermal... | reverse complement strand
TCATTAGAGGTCCCTTGTATCTTTTTAACGAAGATTCCTAATCGTTTCAAAGCCATTGCTTTTTCTTTCTCGTTAATTTCTACAGCCCTAATTACGTCTTCTAAGAAGGTTATGGCTCTATCCATTGCGTCCACATCAACTGGGAAAGGAACTCCATCTTTTCCTCCAAAAGCAAACGAATATGCTACAGGGTCCTTCCAACTAGCCTCAGTTCCGTAAATCAACATTGATATTAATGCAAGCCCTCTCAATACCGCAGCACCAAGACCTTTGGTCAATAGGAGTTCCTCAAACCTCTTGGGCTTCAGCTCATACAATTCCTCGACAACCTTCCAGTTAATGTTCTCAGGCATGTACAGGTACTTAACGCTAACTCTCTCTTTAATATTTTTTAAATATTCATCATCTCTTCCAATCCAAGTCAAAATGGAAGTGTTACCTTTTATTAGCTGATAAAGAGCACGGTACATAGATTTAAGTTTTTTAGGACTCTCTGTTACTAAGTCTAAACATGTTTTCCGGGTTTCTCTGCTAATTCTCGAGGTTAGATCAAGTACTATCTCTCGAACTGTGTCACTGACAATGGAACTGTGAGGTTCTTCAACTAACGACTTAGTACTTTCAAAGCTCCAATGATATCTTCGAGCCATTTTTAATTCAGGACACATACCCTGCTGGACTATTACCCACTTTCCATCTTCGCTAACTATCATTGCATGGTGATAAAGAGAGAAACCATCTTGGAGAACAGCGTTATCGACCTTGGCTGCTATTTTACTAATGAGTTTCATGTGTTCTGTTTTCGAAGTAGACCAAGAGAAGAGGTGACCAATACTTTCTATTTCACTAGGAGTCTTTAGAGATGCTTTTCCCTTGCCACCGCATACTGCAACACCGCACTCTTCAGGATTAAGAGCAACTTTAAGAGCAGCAGTTACTACAGTTGTGACTCCAGAAGAATGCCAATCAAACCCTAAGACACAGCCTAAAGCTTGAAACCAAAAGGGGTCAGCTAATCTCCTTAGAAGTTCATCTTTCCCATTTTCGTTAATCATTACTAGACAAATACCCCTAGCAAGTTTGACCATTCTATTCCAGAGCCATCGAGGAACTCCACCGGTGTGAAGAGGTAGGTCAGCTACTCCTGAAATGCTCATTTAATCACATAACAAAAATCATAAAAGACTGTTTAAATTTCTATCGTGAAATAAACTGAAGTCATAGGGTGCTATGTACATTATCAGAAACTATATACATAAGTAGAAAGTTAAATTAATGACCTAAGAATTGATTAGCACGTACATTAGCTTGGGGTGATCATGTGACTAGAGTTAGTATCGAAAGATTATCACGAATTAGTATCCTGTTGCTTGCAGTGGTTCTCATAATCAGTACAATTAGTTCTCCCAAAGTTAAAGCGCAAGAAGTAATACGAATACATGGATATGTGTTTGATGAGAAGGGTCTTCCTCTGCCTAACAGCACCGTCATTGTCTTTAATCGCCAATATTACAGAGTTGAAGGAGTAGCCTCAACAGATGAGAGTGGTTTTTATAGCACAGAGATAAGCGGAGGAGGTACTTACATAATTTATGCCTTCCATTACAAACAATACGAGGATGGAAAGTTTAAAATGGATTATGTCCCTGCAATTTTAGACTTATCTCGTCTTAGAGAGATTTTTGAAGTAGAAGCCAATTTCACTCTTTACAGAGCTGGTTACGTATTACTTGAAGGAAAGATCTATTACATCGGAGGTCTAACTACAGAGGGTCTAGAGCTACAGATCTTAACACCAGAAGGTAGGTTGTTTTCAGAAGTTCTTCCAGCAGGAGAGGCTAGGATAGTAACATTAGTAAATGTGACAAGAAGAAAGGTTGCACTGGTATCTCGTTTTAACGCCAGTGTTTTAATGTTCTTTCAAATAGCTGAAAGGGCTGGAGTAATACCAAGCGGTTTAATCCATAAAAAACTTGCTTTAGTTCCAGTAGGTAAAGAAGTGTTGGTAAGAGTTATATCAATAGTTATAGACCAGAGAGCAGTAGTTGTAGGAATAACTAAAGAGTACGTGATCGAAGCATTCTCTCCTGACAATCCTAAAATTTTCAAGCCAGATGAAGTTTACAAAATCGACCTAACTACTGAGTCTTTAAGAAGAGCAATCTCACTAGTTAGAGAAGACATTAGGTACACAGAATCTAAACTGGAAGAGTATGAAGCACGGGGATTCTATCTAGCTGCAGAGAGAGAGGAACTAAATAAGGCAGTATCATTTGTCGAAGAAGCTAAAGCAGCCTATAAAGAGGGGAGATGGGAACAGGTTGTAGATCGCTTAGAAAGAGCTTTTGTTAAAGCGAGAAGACTAATCATAGCTAGATTACATTTCATGAAAACCATAGCGGAAGAGGGAGCCTCGATATTACCACTTTTCATCTCAACTTTCGCTGTTTCACTCGCATTTTATTTCTTTGAAGAGGAAAGGAAAAAGCTCATATTCTTTGTACTGTTCTATCTAGCGCTCTTAGCAGTCTTCGCTATATCGTATCCAGGATTCTCCTTGATAAGATTTGACTTACTAATCCTGTCGGTCAGTGCCTCATTCTTTATGGTGTTTCTACTAATATTCGTAGTTCCTAAGTACTTAAGGGAACCAGAAGTTCCTGGGAAACTAAGTAGAGGGGCACTAATAGCTGTAACCTTTTCCATGGCTAAAAGATATTCAAGGCTAAGAAAATCTAGAACTATCATCACTGTATTCTCATTAACAGCGCTTATTTGGGCCTTTACTGTTTTAGCTTCAATAGCCACAGTCTACGGATATGTTGAGGTTAAGGAACCATACACTCCACCTCTTGAAGGAATGCTTGTTAAAAGAGTGATTAATGAAACGAAACTGATGCCCTTGGGCTACTACGACTATTTATGGTTCTTAAATAGAACAGAGGTAGCTTTAGTAACACCAAGAGTATTTGCAGACCCATTAGCTAACTTCTCCTTAATAATAAAGTCTCCAAAGGGAAGGATTGTAACGCTGAGAGCAACTTTAGGTCTGTCAGAGCTAGAAGATGAAGTAATGAAGATTTCAGAGATAATTTACAGAGGAAACTTTACTGCAATATCGGATCCCTACTCAATAATCTTGCCAATTGACGTAGCTACTCAGTTAGGTGTTGATGTAGGAAGCGAAGTTACCGTGTTCTTTAAGAGACTAGCTCAAACTAGCTCACCGCTAAAGTTTAAAGTTGTTGCTTTGTTCATTCCAGAAAAACTTGATGCCTTGCGAGATGTTAACAATGAGTATATAAAACCAATAGTTTATGTTAAAGGAAAAAAGACCTATGCCAATGCAACGGATGTTGTTATCTTTAACTGGAGAACATTACTTTACAAAGTGTTCCCAGAAGAGAAAACTGGATTCTCTTCAATTATGGGGATATATAAGTTATATGTGAAGTGCTATGAGTTTAAAGACACAGGAAAACTAGCTAGGGAGTACATTGAGAGAAAGGGACCAGATTACATTGTTTGGTTTGCCTACAAAGGCAATTGTTGGAAGGCAATGTTTGGAATGAGAAGCGAGAGTATTTTTGAAAGAGAAGAGAATATAGCTTTCTTAGTTCCTCTAGGAATAGTCAGTTTCAACGTCATTGTTAGCATGTACAGCATAGTTCATGAGAGAAAAAGAGAAATCTACATTTTCAATGCCATAGGTTTCAATCCTCTTCAAATAGCAATGATATTCCTAGCTGAATCAGTAGTTTATGGTCTCTTAGGCGGAGGAGTTGGTTACATTTCAGGGATAGTCACATTCAGAGCAATGAGCGCATTTGCAGCAACCTCGGGTCTTGTTGTAAGGGAGAAGCTTGAGTGGTACTGGAGTGTTATAACAGTAGTAATAGCTATTATTGTCTCAATGATTTCATCATTTAAACCAGCACTAGATGCTGCCTTCAAATATTCTCCTGCAGTAGTTAGAAAACATAAGATTGAAGTAGAAGAACGTGAAAAGAGAGAAGAAGTATTTCTAAGAACTACCACTGGAAAGACTGTAGGCATACCAATAAGAGTAGAGGAAAGTGAAGCCCCTATCTTCTTCTCTTATTTTTATACAAGGTTAAAAGACTTAGCTGTTGGATATACTGAGAGAACAGAAGACATTGAAGAATATCCAGAAGAAGAGTATCCTGATGGCAAAAGAGTTAAGAGATTTAAATTCAGGTATATATTCCTCACTGACGAGACAAGATATATTATTGACAATGAGATAGTGGCAACTAAATTACCTAAGACTGACTATTACACCATTGAATTAATAAGTACACCCGCTCGCGGTATTCAAGTCCCCATGAAATATCTTGATAGAGTTGCTGTAATTGTAAGGGACATAGCTAAGGGCTGGTTAAGTGAAAGAAGGAGACTTCTAGGCGTTTAATCATGAATACGAGGAAAGCAACTATTTTAGTAACAATACTGTTTGCTTTGATGCTTTCTATAACTAAAGTCCCACAACTAAAGGCTAAATTACCGAATAATGCGCTAGAAAGAGATAAGTACTTCATAAATGTGAGGTTTTATGAAGACAATTTAACTATCTCTGGATTCTTAGTGCTAACTCATAAGAACAACTACTCTATTACTTTCAGAAATATCTACTTTCATATATATCCAAATGCCTTTAAGACTAAGGGAGGCTACATTTCAATAATATCGGTTAAAGACAATATAGGTCCTTTGAGTTATACTATTACTGGAACCGATAACACTATACTGAATGTTACACTCAGAGAGCCTCTTGGTAGTGGAGAGCTCTTAAAGCTCAATATAACTTTTAGAGTTAAAGTCCCTGTGCTTCAGGACAGATTTGGGTATTGGAAGGGAGTACTAGCACTAGGAAATTGGTATCCTATTCTCGCAGTCTATGATGAGGAGAGAGGCTGGCATTTAGACCCCTATTTCCCACATGGCGAGTCATTTCATTTCTATTTCGCCGATTATGAGTTGTTCATAGAAGTTGATAAAAACTTTACAGTTGCAGCAACAGGCATTCTAATTGAAACCAAAGAATTGGACAATGGAAGAATTTTGATGCATTGGAAAGCGAAGAACGTTCGTGAAATAGCGTTGGCTGGAAGCAAGCGCTATAAAGTGTCAAGTGCAAAATTGTGGGATATTACGATTTATTCCTATTACCTTTCTGAACACAAGCCTCTAGGAATGTATGCTCTAGAAGTAGCTAGAAGAGCGTTAAAGGTTTTTAGTGAGCACTTCGGCAAATATCCCTACCCTGCTCTTAGAGTTTGTGAAACCTATGGATGGTATGGTGGAATGGAATATCCCATGGTGATATTCATAACTGAAAGACTGTACAGACGTTATGGATTGAGAAGTGCTCTTGAAATTGTAGTTGCTCACGAAACAGCACATCAATGGTGGTATGCTACTCTTGCTAATGATGAAGCTAATGAGCCTTGGCTTGACGAAGCATTTGCTGAATACTCTCAAGTTTTGTACTGTGAATGGGTGTACGGTAAAAGTAAAGCTCGAAGTGTATTCAATTCATGGATTAGGAATCCTTATCTTTCCTATTTGAAGAGGTATAAGGATCTCCCGGCTAACATGTCTGTTTGGGACTATGAAACTCCTACTGAGTACTACAACACGATATACAATAAGGGAGCCTATATACTGCATATGTTAAGGCAAGTAATGGGTTATGATAAATTCTTTAAGTTACTGAAGATATGGTACTCTAATTACAAATTCAAATTTGCCAGAATAAGGGATTTTATAAAAACAGCTGAGGAGGTTTATGGAAAGGATTTAAGCTGGTTCTTTAATGCATGGCTATTCTCTTCAGGTATTCCCAGATATGTAATATTAAGTGCCGAAGCTAGACCTACACTGGCAGGACACGTTATAAAAGTGACTATAGTACAAGTGGAACCAAAGGGAAAAGTGATACCAGCGTACATTCCAGTAGTTGTTTCAACGCTTGAGAAGGAGTATACGTTTTACGTATTAGTTAATGGGACGGGTGAGTTATCCGGCGTTGTTATCAGTGGAATTCCTAAATGGGTTGTACTGGATCCGTACAATGATGTGCTTAGGCTTAGCCAAGAAAAGACTTATGTAACGTTTAACATAACTAGTGAAGAAACGGAGAGCATGATTCCTTATATAACATTAACGGCTATCTATGCTTTTCTTGGTCTTTCCTTAACTAAAATTGTCAAAAGACCTAGATAGACAAAAGAATAGGTTAAAGAAGCGAAGGAGTTAAGTACGTAGGATGGAGAGTTATAGGGTAACATTGTGAAGATGTAGTATATTGGGTTCGTAGTTACTTCAACTATATTTACAAAAATATCAGAAATAATCTGTGCTAAGAATGACCATAACAGTATACTTCCTACATTGAGTGAAGATGCGAGACTACCTACCAATATGCTCATTAATGAATTAGAAAGAAATAGCTTTAAGTTAATAGTAGCACTTTCAATAACACTTATCTTTTGAATATAAACTCCATGAATGATGTAAAGTAAATATGTTATAACACTAGTGCTAAATCCCTTTCCTGGTCCATAAACTGCGCCTATTCCTATAATAGAGCCTAGAAGAGCACTAGTAAGTACTAAGTTTAATAAGTGTCCTCTGGGATAAAATGCTCTAAAACAATATGCTATCAATAGATGTATCATCAACGATATTATAAATCCAAGTTTATATTTTCTCTGTAAACTCACGTTTCATCACTCTCCAGAGTGTATAGGTTAGAGGCTAACTTATATTAACTTTATATAGTAACCTCTTTTGGTGAACAATTGAAGAGGATTTTCATTACTGGGACTCCAGGAGTTGGAAAAAGCACAATCGCTAAAGAGATCGGAACTAAGTACAAAATTCCAGTATTTGATATAGCTAAAATAGCTATTAAGAAAGGATGTGTGAAAAGGTACATAGAGGAGCTTAAGACTTTCGAAGTTGATACTCTTAGTTTAGAAAAAGAGTTAGCAGAATTGCTTAAGGGGTTAAGGGAATTCGTTCTTGAAGGACATTTAGTAGACGTTGTACCTGAACATTTAATAGATTTGGTCATAGTCTTACGTCTGCATCCAGTAATTTTAAAAGAGAGACTTCTTTCAAGAGGATATCCAGTAGAAAAAGTAAAAGAGAATGTACTAAGCGAGATACTTGATGTATGTTTACTAACATCAATATCACGATTTGGAGAAGAAAAAGTACATGAAATAAACACGACACAGAAAGAGCTAAAGGAGGTAGTAAATGAAATATCTGAAGTAGTCAATGGAAAGATAAAGCCGAGGCATGGCTTTATAGACTGGATAGCAACACTGGAAAGAGAAGGATTAATAGACGAGTACTTGTTATAGGCTCTCTTCTACCCTTAGAGTAGCCTTTAACATATAATCTTTCAGTGCCCAACCATATTCTTCCTTTAATACGATTATAGCAGCTTGTGGAGGTATTACTCCTCTTTCAGTTATTATGGCATCTATGTATTCGGGAGGAGTAACGTCGAATGCTGGATTTCTTACAGTTATATTCTTGCTAGTCTTGAGGAACTCTTCTGAAACTACTTCCAAAGGACTTCGTTCCTCTATCTCTACAAGCTCCCCAATAACAGTGATTGGACTAAACTTGTATGTCTCAGCTGCGACAAAGAAGTTAACTCTAGCTTCTTGAGCAGCTAATGCTATAAGTGAAGTTCCTATCTTATTTACTACAGCACCATTAGCGGCTACTGCATCTGCACCAACAAACACTTTATCTATCTTTTTCATAATGAGTCTTACTGTAGAATCTGGAATTAAAGTCACGCTTATTCCTTTTTCATAAAGTGTTTTAGCTGTTATGTAACCTTGAAACTTAGGTCTTGTTTCTGTTGCATATACTTTAATATCTTTTCCCTCTTCAAAAGCTCTGATTATTATTGAGAGAGCGGCTGAGCTATTACAATGAGTAAGTAAAACATCACCATCTCTTATTCTCCTCGCACCAATTTCACCAATTCTCCTTGTCGCTGTTCTTGAATACTCTATGAACTCTTCTGCTGCTTTGATAGTGACCTCTATTAATTCTCTCAAACCAGCACCAGAAGCACGCGATTTAAAGACTCGGGACATGACATAGGATAGAGCGTTTGGTAGTGAAACAGCTGTGGGGCGAGTTTTCTCCAAAACTTCTTTTACATTAGTTAGGTACTTGATAAAATCGTCTACGTTGTTACCAGTATAACATTCAGCAGATATTTTAAGCCCTAATGCAGCTGCTTGTGCTATCCTGCTAGCTCCTCTAATTCTCATGGATTTTATATCATCAGCAATTTCGATAACTTTACTTGGTATTCTCATTTTAATCACCTAATAATTTTCTTATGGGAGCAAATTGGAATGGCCAACCGTAAATTTCACGCAACATAAATGTCACAGCTTGAGGAGCTATCAGTCCTCTTTCGGTTATTATAGCATCTACGTATTCAGGTGGAGTAACGTCAAACATCGGGACCTTAACATTGAATACATCATTTATTCGTAATCCCATTTTGTGCATACGTTCTGTCGATATAAAACTCTCTGGCTCTTTTTCAAGCAATTCAACTAACTCTCCATATATTGTTTCTGGACTGAACTTCAGAGTAGGGGCTAGTACGAATACATTAACTCTTGCTTCGTGAGCTGCCAGGGCTACTAGAGAGGCACCAACTTTACTTATTACAGCACCATTGGCAGCTATAGCCTCAGCTCCTATGAAGACTTTATTTACATTTTTCATGAAATATCTTATGGCAGAATCCACAAAGAGAACTACTGGTATTCCATAGTTTCCCAGCTCCTTAGCAGTATTCAACCCTTCAAGTCCAGGTCTCGATTCAGGAACGTAAATTTCTATCTCTTTTTCTTCATCTTTGGCTAGTTTCAAAGCCTTCATGACTATTGTACTGTACGAATATGTTAATATACGATCACCGCTCTCTATTCTATTCACAGCCATCTGCGCTATTGTGTCATTCGTCATTTTTATTCTCTTGACTGTTGTACGATAATACTCGTTAAATACCTTCCTAACTTTTACTATATCACCTGAACCAAGAGCGTCTTTGACAGTTAGTATAACACCACGTGCTATGTTCATCAGTAATGCGTTAGTAGGTCTAGCTTCAAGAGCTTCAGAAAAGAATTGTTTTAAGAATTCTCTTACTTTCGACACCTCATCTATTTCGTTAATGTAACGAGCAGTAGCGCTCAGAACAGCAAGTGTGGCTTCAGTAGCGCTTTGGATTCTTCCGTATTTTACATCTTCGATAACCTTATAATACTTAAAGTCTCCGCTCATATACTTCATTACTATTCTTTTCGTAGACAGATACTTATAACATTTACTATTGCAGAGAACACGATTTTATCAATGACAAATAAAAAAGAAGAGTTTAGCCACCTCTTGCTTCAAAATTTCTAGGACAAGTTCTTCGCGCTTTAAGGCACAACTCATCAGCGCGTTTAAGATCTCCCTTAAGTCTAGCTTCAGCACTTGCTTTACATAATATTGATTCATATTTGCAAACACTTAGAGGTTTCTTTGCACACAAAGTAGAAATAAATGCACAGAGTTCAGCTGCTTCTTTATTTCTACCATCATTAGCTAAAATTCTTGCTATCTGACAGAGTTCTAGGGCTAATTGACAATAAAAGTAAGATACTGTGGTTTCAAGTTTAACTGCCATTGAGTCACCTATTCTCATGAATACTAGACTTATTGTCTCATACGAGAGCGTAGGAACCTATTAAAGCTTTCTATTTGTACAATGTTTAAAGTGAAGGACATAAGAGAATAGCCATATAACTTTAAGACTGCATTAAGTAGAAATATTCATAGCAGATATGTCAGGTGCTTAATATGAAAGGTATTGAATCACGTAATTTTATAATAGCTCATGGAGACGGCGACGGAGTGACATCAGCAGCATTAGCATTAGCAGTATTAAAAGAAGCGTATGTTTACTTTTCGCATCCAGCAGGTTTATATGATGACTTAAGAAACGTTATAGAAATGTCTAAAGGAAAACTTGAAAAGCTCATAATATGTGACATTGCTTTAAGTGAACTTCATCTAGGAGAGATTGTGAAGCTGTTGGAGAGCTTATCTAAGTCATGTGAAATAACGTATATAGACCACCATCCACCACCACTCCAGTTAGACCTTAAAGAGCTACCAGGGATTGTAGTTCATGGGGAGGAAGAGTGTACAGCTGAGTTAACCTTCAAACATTTTGAGGATCAACTAGACTGGGATATGAGCAGAGTTGCACTTTATGGAGCCATATGTGACTACGCTACTGAAACTGAGTTCTTTAAGGAGACTCTTCAGGAATGGAACCAAAGAATGATATTTTTTGAAAGTGGTGTTTTAGCACAAGGTTTAGAGGGAAGTAGAGGGCAGTACGAGTTCAAACGTCATGTTGCTAAACATTTAAGTGAAAACAGATTGCCCAGTAGTCTTTCGGAGCTGTTAGTTAAAGCACTAATCGCTACTGTTAATGAAGAAGAGATGAGGAAGCAGTTACCCCAAATGGTTAAAACGTTAGGAAATATAGCTTATGTAATAGACCCTCCAGGTAGTGTTGCGCGGGCTGCTAATTATGTCAGAGTTATAGCTAAAAAACCAGTTGGTTTAGCTGCTGAGAAGAAGGGCAATGTTATGGTAATGAGTGTTAGGACTGGTTTAAAACAACTTGATTTGAACACTATACTGAGAAATGTTGCGTTGAAGTTTAATGGAACTGGAGGAGGTCATAGAATGGCTGCTGGTGCTAGAGTACCTTTGAGTTTGTTTGATGCATTCCTAAAAGAATTAAATAAAGAAATCAGTAAGTTTGTGTTGGAACTCAGCCCTTTATGAACCTATATACCTTAGTACCACAGTTAGGACATGTTCCGACTACGGCTTTTCTATTATTCTTTAGTGTAACTATTTGTGGATTTTGAAGCTCTACTTTCTTTCTGCATTTTACACAGAATCCTATGTATTTTTCACTCATCATCTCTACCTCTTTTGATTTTCGGTATCTATCTATGCTTGAGATATATAAGCTAAGTGCTTCAAATACGACTCAATGTGTAGTTCTACGAATTAGAACAGTAACATTACCTGAATATTGTCATTCATATGCAACTTTAGTCTAAAATTAAAAAGTGGTTGTTTAATCTTACAAACAATAATTATAACTTGAAGAAAAATTCTGTTCAATAACTACAGTAAGAAGTTATTACAATTCCTTTACTATAATACTATGACCTAATCATTGTCATGAAATAGAGTAATAAAGTAAAAACAGTCTAAATTACTTAGTGGGAGGATGGGTAGACATTACTACAAAACTTCTAGAGTAAAAATTCAGACCTTAGCAGTGGATAGTTTGAGATCTCTTAAGAAGTATTTCACTTATAAAGAATTATCAAAAGTTTTACAAATATCCGAAGCTTTGCTGTGTAGGTATGTTAAAGGGGAAGTATTACCTAGTGTTGAAAGGGCATGGCACATAATAAACAAAACTATTGAAGCTGGTTTAGTAGAAAAGGTAATAGATAGGTTATTGGTTTTAGATGAAAGAGGGATAGTTAATATTTACTTTATAGCATATAACACTACAGTGATTAAGTTAGCTTCTCAAAGAGCCTTTATTGAATTCGCTGATAAAGCTATAGACAACGTATTGACCGCTGCTGTAAATGGGATACCTTTAGCAACTATGGTATCAGATATTCTTGAAACGGATATAGTTGTAGCAAAGAGAACTAGAGATGCGGGAATGATCGAATACATTGAAGCTCAATACTTAACTCCAAGTCCTCCAGTCCTGACCTCTCTCTATCTGCCTCGTCATGCAATACATAAAGGAGATAGAGTTCTCATAGTCGATGACCTCCTTCAATCTGGAAGGACATTATCAGCTTTAGTTTCATTAACTGAGCGGTCAAACGCTAAGGTAGTTGGTGTATTCGCATTGTTATCTTTAGGTTCTCAATGGAAAGCTCGTGTACCGGATTCGGTAGAGAAAATTGTCATATTGAGAGAAATTAAACTTTAACTTAAAAATTATTAAACTATTTATTGATTATATTAAACTATGGAGTACTATATCTGTTTTAATTGTGATTTAAAATTACCTTTCGCTTTTCCCATGTTTGAATGCCCTCGATGTGGCTCTGGTCTAATGGTGTTCTACGATATGGAAAAAATTAGGGAATTCTTTCCAAGTACTCTTAGTAAGAAGTACGGAATGTGGAGTTTTGAACTCCTTTTACCTAAAGTAAAGAGGAAGATTACTTTAGGAGAAGGGAGCACTCCTCTTCTGAGGGCAAAGAGATTAGGAAGTCAATTGGGTCTAAGAAATCTCTTTATAAAGGATGAAACAAGGAATCCAACAAACTCATTTATAGATAGAGGTAGTTCATTATTAGTCTCGTTAGTAAAAGAGCATGATTATGAAGTACTTGATGTCTCTCGTTCAGGAAATTTAGCAGCATCTATCGCAGCTTATGCGTCAATAGCTAATATAGAATGTTACGTAACAAGTGCAAGACCATATGATCTTGTCAAAGTCTACCAGATAATAGCTTACGGAGGTAAAATGTTAGAAAAACCACCATCGAATAAACAAATCTACAAGGTTTCTCCAGGAGATCCCGTGCTCATAGAGGGATATAAAACAATATTTTTTGAGTTGTTCTCTACGATGGATCACATTGACGCTATAATAATGCCTATGGGGAGTGGATCTCTTATATCATCGGCATGGAAAGCACTATATGAATTGAGAGAGCTTGATCTTCTAGATAACTATCCTAGGCTTTTCGGAGTTCAAAGCGAAGCCTATGACCCCATAGTCAGAATGTTTAAACATTCTCCTCTCCCTAGAGTTATCAAAGACACAATCGCTTCTGATATAGTTTTTACAGAACCTCCAAGAGCTCAAGATGCAGTACGAGCTATCAAAGAGACTTCAGGTGAAGCTGTTTCTGTGACGGATACAGAAATATTAAAGGGAATGGAATTGTTAGCCAGGAGTGAAGGCATATTAGCTGAGCCATCATCAGCCGCTGCTCTTTCAGGTTTAATTAGATTAGTGAATGAGGGAGTAATTGATAGAAGAGACATCGTTGTAGTAGTAATTACAGGCTCAGGGCTTAAAGGAATGAGTAGCGTTGTAAAGAGATTGCTTAAAAGAAACAAGTTATTAACTGCAGAAGATGTAGCAAAACTTGGAAGAACTAAAAGAATCATATTGAGAATTATAGCATCAGAATTGGAGGTTCATGGATATGGGATTTGGAAAATGCTAACCAAGATGAATATCCAAATTTCAAAGACTGCTGTCTATAAACATATCTTGGACTTAGAGAAAATGGGATTACTAAGAAAGAGAAATTATGGCAGAATCGTAAAGTACTCATTATCTCAAGATGGCGCTATACTGGTCAACATACTTAAACTGGAGGATTGAAGAACGAATTAAACAGTATGGCTTAACAAAATGAAATGTTTTAAATTCTACGTTGCCTATGCTACTACTATGACTATCTCACAGTAAGGATCTCCCTTAGCAATACATTTTACTTCTACTGCTCTGATTCGGCTAATATCGCTTATTCCAGAAGCTTCAGCAAACCATCCAGCTAATATTCCTCTGATTAAGTGACTTGAACTCTCTTTTAGGTCTGTAAACAATTCACACTCAAAATTATCAAACACTCTTATGGTGCATTTCTTTCCAAGTTCAATGTCTGTGATCTTTATAACACCAAAGCCAACGAGCCTAAAGAACTCCTCGACTACTATGATTAATCTATTGAGGTCCCTTCCTGCTACTTTTATGTGGTCTTTAAAGGCTTCTCTTCCCATTTCTACACCCATGTAATATAGGATAGCTTCATAACCAGAACCGAGCTCGCTTCTCAATCTTTTAATAAGTCCTTCATAAAGCGGCTTTCTAAGTATTATAGCTCTATCTCCAGCCATTATTAAGGGGAAGAAGAACTTATCAGTAGTGAATCCTTCAAATAAGGGCTTTATAACATCGACTTCATCAACATACCTTACTCTTTTTATCTCTTCACCTAGCACACTTACTAGAGTACTATTCCATACGTCAGCAAATAGTAACATGAAAAGAGGTTTACCAGGGACTGGGCGCGACATTTTGAAGTGCAAAATTGATATGTTCCTGGAAGCAAAGACATGAGTTATCCCTTCCAATATTCCATGTGCTTCTAGTGCTTCTGGGGCTAGTTTAATTAGAAAGCCGACAGGATTATGTCCTGGGAGATGAACAAAGCGACCAACTTCATAGGGTATAAATTCTTTCTCTATTTGGGTTTCTGATAGACTCTCTCCCATACTCGATCCCTAATTTTATGAAAGCCATTATTTAATCATGTTGAGTTAAATTTAAACTTATCCCAAACAGAATATTAAACAGGCGATTTCATGTAACTTTTAATGTTTTTTGCAAATGATTAAATCACAATTGTTTGATATTTATCATAAAACTGACCGCCATCTAGAGTCCACTATTTTCCCGCCTCTTTTTAAGAAGAGTGAGGAATTTAAATGTCTGAAGCAATATAAGTTTTACAACAAGCTGGTGGAAAGTATGTCTGTTGACCTATGGTCAAGTCCCAAAATACCAGGCAAGGTTAAATTGACTAAGTATGGAGTTATTGATTGGAAAGGAGATCCTAGCGATTTACTAATTTTATCAAGTGAAGAGATAAGTTCATATCAACAGACAACAAGGAATGTCATACCTAAAGAATTGGATGAAATGAACTTTAATAGATTAAGAACTTCTCCACCACTACCCCCTCCCCCTCCTCAATCTATCCCACTTAGCGACTATGGAGATATTTTACCTCTAAATTCATTACGAGTAAGCGAGAGTGAATCCCCTATAAATCTAGGAAGGAACGAACCACTAAATCAACAATTAGATAGAGAAGAGAGTGAAGGAGAGTACAGTGTAGGTGATATCTGGCTAAGCACTGAGGAGGAAGGAGAAGGAAAACGTCTATCTGAGTACGATTGGGCTGAAGGTTCTGGGTCTTTCTTTATAGATAGCGAAGGACATATTAGAAGTCGAGATTATGGCGAAGAAATAGTAGCTGATCATTTGGGATCTAATGGCACCTTATACGATGAAGAGGGAAATGAGATAGGTTATGTTAAAGATGGTTACGTATATGACGAGGAAGGAAATAGAATAGGAACTCTAGATACCGATATGAGCGACCAATGGGAACTTGAGAAGTACGAGGAACAAATGGCTGGTTCTGAAGACGATATCCTTGGTTATCATCCATGGGGGGCTAACTACGAAGAGAGTGAAGACGACTACACTCCATATCATGTTACATCTTATAAAAGAGATGAAGATGAGGATGAAGATTAGTAGGGTAAGGCAATGAGTAAACTACTGGAAGAACTTAGGAAAGTCAAGACATTAGAAGAAGCTCTTAACTTGATAAATCAGATATGTGATCAAATAACGTTAGATGACATAATTGAAGTAGGAACACTTTCAGATACACTTCTAGAAAGTGATCCAAGTAGAGCTCAAGCTTTTGCAGAGATAGTTATCAAGGCAAGTGAGTGTGCTCGTAGTTGGGAACTCTATTTGAGAGGTATGATATCTAAAGCTAATGCTCTAATCGTTAAGGGTGATAGAGAGGAGGCTAAAAGATTACTCATGGAGGTCATTTGTGAGTCTATATCATGGTTTAGAATTGACTTAGTTGCTATTGCTATGAACAATCTCTCAAGAACATTAGATGATAAAGAACAAAGCACACGTTATAAAGAAGCTGCAGAGAAAATTTTGAAGAATCTTCAACTCGAGGACATAGTCAGTGAAGTAAACAACTTAATACCTGGCTTTCATCAAAAAACTTTCAGAATTTCAAGACCAGTCCAACCTCCACCAAGACCCATATCAAGACCTACACCATTAATAAAAAGAGCTAGACCTCCTACGTTAAGGTTTAAACGTGAAATATCACCTACGGGAACTATGATAGTCGCAATTCCAGAAAACTGGACAGTTAGATTTACACCTAATCCTATGGGACCATTTGAAGATGGATGCATAATTTCTGACCCTAATAATGAACACTTTATAATAAAAACGCCTACCTTAGCGTATCTTGAACCAAATTCTCCCTCTATTACTATGTTCATGGGCATGACTGGAATGTCACCTACTACGTTCGGTGTTAAAGTAAGACCTTATGCTCCTCCAGCTCAACTAATTAATGAGTTTCTTAGAAGTACAGTTTCAGCTGAAAAAATAGAACCAATTAGTGAAGTTAAGGTAGGAAGTGAACCGTGTCCAGGAGCTATAGGCGGAGTTTCAGAGAAAGCTACGCTAGAGTTTAGAGGAACAATTCAAGGGAAGGAAGTGAGGGGAGCAATCACTGTTTACTGTGCTAGGTTTAAATATCCATCAGTAATAGGATGGGGACAGGATACAGAGTGGAAAACCTATGCGGTAATATATCATTCTATTGGTCTAACTCCTAAAGTGGAAAGATTATTAAAAACTATTATAAACTCCATAAAGCTAAATGAGAACAAGATAAGGCAAATAATGATGCGTAGGTTTAGGAGGCGTTAGCCTTACTCTTCCCTAAGTTCCTTTAATTTTTCTTTTATTGAAGTTATTCTTTCCTCTAAATCTTCAAGCATCTTTTTCAAACTTCTTAAACTTTGTTCAAGCATCCATTTTTGCTGTTCAAGCATCCATAGTTGATTCTCTAAACTTTTAATAAAATCTTCCTTAGACCTTGGAACTTCAGGAAGAGTTGTGGGAGGCGTTGGAGGAACACTGGGAAGTCTTTGCGGACTAAATCCTCTTTGCATTCTTCCAGGAGGTTGGAAAGGAGGAGTGCCTGGGAGAGGTCCTGGAAACATAGGAGGTCTTTCCATAGACCAGGTTACTTTAGATAATTTTCCAGTTACATAGTCTTTAACAGCCATTTCAACTGTATAGCTAGGTGGTGCTCTTGCTGCATCAACACCTCTTTGATTTAATGTAAATAGAGTTTGAGTATCGATGTCACTGGCTATTAGTACGTCTATTCCTTCACCTAATAATCTATAAAGAGGGCCAGGAGAGAAGGGAGAGTACATCTGAGGTTCCAAACTAATGACATAAGAATCCTTAATTTCGCTTCCTTCAACAGTGACTATCGTAGCATAGGGCGAGTATCCTATGAATGGAGTCACATATGCTGAAAGTCCTCCAGGAGGACTTGAAGCTACGGCTATTTTTGTCATCTAATTTTCACCTCTTAAAACCAGAACCATAAGCCGTAGGGGAAGGGCCAATACATATAGTAAGCATACATGTAATAAGTCATTAAAAGCATTAACATCAACATGTAGTAGTAATAGTAGTACCACCAATAGTAGTACAATGACCACCAAGGTATAAGGTATCCTAACCCAAAGAGCAAGGGTAAGTAACTAAACATTCTTTCTCGCCAATCATAAGCTATTAAATCAAATATAAAAATTTTCCGTATTTTGTCAATATATTCACTTTAGATTATCTACCATTAATATTTTGTTAACTGAGAGATTACCTCGGCTATTCTTTCCCTTACCTTTCTAACTCTCTTTTTAATTTCTCTTATTTTAAAATGTCTTACTAGGTCTACTATGATATTGTCAAATACTACATCAACAAACATCCAGAGTAATGCGTCATCATAAATATCTATGTTTACATTATAACCTCTTAAATAGGGGTATACCTCATAAAGTGTTTGACGAGCTAAATTAATTTCTATCATAGCCTGATTAAAAGCACCATATTCAATGAAATCAAAAGGAAAACTAAAAGGAGTTAATATGTCAAATATCGAAGCAGTCTCGGATCTTTCAAGTAAGTAGAGAGCTCTATCTAGATGATATACTGCTTGATGTAATCTAGAAACAATATACTCTCTACTATACACGATTATGTAAATTACTATCCAGAAAATAAGTCTTACCTGACTTGTATGTCATCAGTTTATTCGTAACTCTCCCACTCACGTACCGTATCTTCCCACTCTTTCATACGAAGTCTCGAGATGTAATTCATAGTATCACGAAACATTCTAAACATTTCCCCTCTATGTCGAATTTCACTTAATGTGTCCCAGAAGATCATGTTGTTTATAAATCGCTGATGAGCTAACATCATTAATACCATCAAGTTTTGTGTCAAAGAGGGAGGAATCCAATATTGAGGAGGTGTGAAGATAAGAGGCATAGGGGTATTAACCATAGAGGGTAAAGATGTCATGGAAATAAATCTACGTCTAAGCGTCTTAACAACAGTTTTCAGAATCCCCTCTACACGAGTAATATCCTCTTTTGAATAATAAAGCCAACTAAACTGAAGTCCTCCCACTCTTTCAATACCGAACTTACCCGTAACTCCATCCCACTTAACTATATTGCCATGTATTACCTTAGGACCTGGTAAATTCTTAAACAGAATATCCAAATCAGTAGTATCCAACACTATAAGTACTTCCATTTCTTCATCAGGACTTATTACCTTTATCAAATTTCCCTTCCTAGACACCTTCCACTCAGCAGGAACTACGAAAACTACATCGCCTACAATTACTTCTCTAAGTTTAACATGACTCATTAGTACGTATATTTACACTCACCACCTATAACCCTTTCCTCTAAAATCTAACATACCAACACACAGAAGCTCAAACTCCCTACATGTCATTTACTAATTGTACAAGTAAGTCTTAAAAGATAGAGCCCCGGCCGGGATTCGAACCCGGGACCTCCTGCTCTTTGGGGCACTCACGTACCTTACCAAGCAGGCGCTCCACCAGCTGAGCTACCGGGGCTGTTTTTATTTATCTCACTAAGGTATTAAAGCTTTTTGAGTTGAAATACGATGCTGTCAACTTAAGCATTGCTATCCCCCCACTACGACTTGTACAAGCCTATCCAATTCAGTAGCTCCAGGCAAGGGGACGGGAGGCTCGCTAAAGCTCAAGTGAAGCCTAGCGTAGTTGT
>Ga0180302_10000371_pt1 | contig 19121 bp, 21 predicted proteins | sample GuaBasSediGuay17_FD_121794 | JGI IMG/M metagenome (GOLD analysis project Ga0180302, IMG submission 121794) | Subseafloor sediment microbial communities from Guaymas Basin, Gulf of California, Mexico - Guay17, Core 4571-4, 12-15 cm | ecosystem: Environmental > Aquatic > Marine > Hydrothermal... | reverse complement strand
AGTCATGGAGTTATGAGTCAAAAGAAAAAGGGAATAGGTAGAGGGGCATTCAGAGGGTATGATATCGATCTAAATGCACAAATTGATATTTCATACGGTAATGTTGAATATGATAAAACGATAAAGCTTCATATTGATATTATGGTGTACTCCGTAGCGATATTCGTATTTTCCTCATGTGGGTCAGGTACGGCAATATATGGTACCGATGATCATCCAGAATGGAATTTAAAGGGTACGAATCGTATAATTATAACGTCAACAAACAAGAATGAGCATGACTATTGCTGGGCAGGAAGTGTATGGACACACAATGACGATTATGATCACCAAGAGTTTCTGTGGAATGAGGAAAACAACGGCTTTATATGGGCTTATAAGAATATGGGTATAATATCGCTGAAAACGGCGTTTGACAGTGGTTACAACGCAGCACAAGATAATGACTGGGAGATACTGGGCAATGATGTATCTACGCCACAGTTGTATGAATGGATCTGTGGAAAAGCGTCGTATATATACTTGTAGAGGGGGTGTTAAAAATGATAAAAATGCGTAAAAACCCATCTATAATCATTATTGTTATTTGTATCATTGGAATGATACTGACATTAGTACTGATGCTGTTTATACATACTATAGAAATTACTGCCCCAATAGTTTTTCCAGATATAGCTGTTGACGTAACATATAACAATACAACAACCATATATACGATAACAATTAATGATGTGAAATATGACAAAACGGGAAATAAATACCCTCTATTGTTCGACGAATGGGGGCTAGAAATACTAGATAAAAATGATCAAACATTAATAAGAGGGTCTTTCGTAGCATATCTTAATAATACTCTAGCAAACGTTACAATATATGATACTGATAATAATAATCTTTTATCTAAAGGGGATATAATAGTCATAAGGGGGGATCTGGCAACAGAAGGGAAGAAAATAGTATTAATAGCTTGGGTGATAGATGAAAATATTAAGGAAATAACGCTAGAAAAAGGATTATCAAAATGAACTAGATCGGTAGGTGATACTATGTTAGGTAGATCAAAAGATAGATACCACTCTCAATTCAATTCGTGTCAATAACAACATCAGCACATATTAACATAGAGGGCGAGGGGGAAGATGCAATCTCATACGCCAATCCGAATGCAGCCAACAATCTAGATTTGGAAGTGAATCAAATGCTATACAACATAGCGATATTCGTATTTTCCTCATGTGGGTCAGGTACGGCAATATATGGTACCGATGATCATCCCGACTGGAACTTGAAAGATTGGCGTAGAATAATAATCACATCTTCCGAAGCTGATAAGAAAACCTATCAATGGGATGAATGGCCGCCTTTTGATTACAGTCATATAGAATTTCTATGGAATGACGAAAATAATGGGTTTGTGTATGCTTTGACATACGAAGTTCCGATATCATTATATGACGCATATAATAGTGGTTGCAACGCTGCTGCGGACTGGCCATTAACATCGTTACCGCAGTTGGATGACCCATCCGCTATGTGTGCTTTTACCTATCTGTAGGAGGTGAGAAATATGAAAGTAAATGAAAAGATACTGCGTATATTGGAAAGTAATATCTTTGTAGCAGTTCTGGCGGTGATATTAATTATTTACATAATTCTGCTGATATACGCACTTATGCCGAGATCATGTAGACCACCGTCAAGTCCTGCACGTCCATCAATAGAATTTGCAGTTCAGTTAACATATAACAGTGTGACTTTTGATGTGCTTAATATAAGCCCAACAGATGACAGGGGATGCGTAAGTTTTTTCTTTTACGGTATCATCACAAGAAACAAAAACAGAAATGAGTATTGGTTAGGAGAGTTGCTGGAAAATAATACGGGGCCTGTTACTCTGGAAGATAATGGAGATAAAATTTTATCTAAGGGAGATAAAATAATAGTGAAAAGAGGCGATATCAAGTCAATAGAAATTGTATGTATGCATCCGCGTTATGGTCGTATTACGATTATTGCTTTAACTGGAATATAGTGGATACGATGACGGGCTGGGCGTGTCCAAAAAATAGTAGAATGCGGCTAAATAGGGTGGATAAGAAGAGGGCGCAGAGTATCTAGCCATGTGTGGCATCTGCGGTTTGGCCCCTACACGGCGTAGATGGCTATTTTTCACATCCCAGCCTGAGAGTATATGGAAAAAAGAGGATGTGTAACTTCCACGGCGGTAGCAGCGTTCTGCCCTTCAACCATAAAACCTCAATTAATTCTTGGGCACGCCCTTGTATGCTCTACAGAAAATTTCAAATAGACATCATCGAAAAATGATGTATATAACCCAGTTTAGTACCAAATATTACACCTATAGCATTTCTTATTTGCTTATAAGGTAACCCCTTTTCACTCGAGTTTGGCACCGCAAACCGGGCAGGTCTTATCCTTCTCGCTTACAAACGCCCCACAGTGTGGGCAGGTTTTCCCAAGGTCGAGTTCTTCAAGTAGGTCCTCGGATACCTCTGCAGTAACTGCTTCTTCGCCTGCTTCCACGGCCTCTTCAACACCCTCAGCCGCCGCCTCCGTGCCTTCTTCGCCTATTTCTTCCATAGTCTCAGCCACCTCGCTTGGTAAACGCTCTTCACTACCTTCCTCTATTACCCCCCTCTCCTCGCTGTATACTATTTCTTCACCCTCAAGTTCAACCTGCGAACGTAAGTGTTCCACTTCTTCCTCAAGTTCTCGAATTCTAGCCTCCAGTTCAGCCTTCTCAGCCTCTAGGTTTTTTTTCTCTTCATTCAACGCCTCATATCGTGCTTTGAGTTCTTCATACTCGTCCTCTGATATCCCACCGCCCTCCATGTATGCTTTTGATGCATCCATCCATACTCTAAGTGAAGGGATTCTTTTGAGTTGATACCCTCTCCTGAAATACTCATAGGCTTTTTTTGGATTTTTTGCCATTATATGAAGCCTTCCAAGAGCCTCAAAAACGTTCCAACTGTTGTAATGCTTCCTTGCCTCCTCAAGCACGGCAATGGCTTTTTTTACCTCTCCTTTATCTGCAAGTCTATCGGCAAGAATGATATACGTTTCCAGTTTTTTCTTGCCCGGCATATTACCTCCCATACCTCATCATGTTCTGCATTTAAAAAGTTTATTGCCCAAATGCGTAAACATTTTTATGCACACTCCTCTTATAAGCATGATGAGCCACGAACTTAAAGGTGCAGCGGAAAAGGAAGTGAAGCGATTGGAGGAGATAATGAGAGATGTTGATGTTGTTGAGCCGAATAAAGTATATGATCTTGCACTTTGCTATTATCAAGATGCTAAACATTTCTTGGCCAAGGAGATGTACCTGGAGGCGTTTGAGGCTGCTGTGATAGCCTGGGCCTATATGGATGCTCTTTTGCATATGAATAAGATTAGAGTTGCTCCTGAAACACTCAAGTACTTTACCGCAGATCCTAACTAATTTTTTCATGCAAGCCTTGCTAAACATTTTTATATGCTGCATGATTTTTGCGTGTGTGAAGGGAATGAAAAAAGAAAAATTAGATGCTGAGATACCGAAGTTTGACGAGAAAAAGTTCGTGCGCGATGAGATAATAAAATCAAAAGCGCAATTGGTTACATTTGTATATGCTCTTTGTGTTGCAATAGTTTCTGTATTTCTAACGGCACATGATGAAACGGCACTTGCAATAATGCTCGGAATAATGGGTCTTATTGCTCTCAGGGTAATTCTATCAGTACTCCACATAGACTACAGCGTTTTCAGGGCAGCGGATTGGTTGAGCCTAGGTCTCGTCTATTATCTATTCCCTTGGTTCGCCTTCTGGATACTGTTCTGCAACCCACCAATATATGATATGGCCCCGCCAGATGTCAATGTAAGGCTTTATTCGTACGAGGGTGGGGGGTGGGTAGAGATCAACGAAACAAATGGCATATACTCCACGTCATCGGGCAAAATAATGTTCAATATCACAGCCATAGACAATGTGCGTGTTGAAAGTGTGGAGGTTAGCGTGAGTAATTCATCAGCAGTCAGGTGGGCGGAGTATAAGGGAAGGAATGGCAATGTATGGACATTTAGTATAACTCTTTCCCCAGGAAATTATACGGCATCAATAAGAGCAATGGACCATAAAGGGCTTGAAGAAATTTTAACGGTCAAAATATCAGTAATTTAGACTTTCACTCCTCCCACGGGAATTTGTATGATAAAAACGTTCCGAGTTCTTGGCAAAACCTTAGCAATTCATCTCCTTGCACAAATTCGTATCCCATTGTAAAATTTTTGCCAAGGTCTTGTCCAAGGTTTTTCTCCACAATACATTTTTTCATAACCTCAAGAGCGGTTGTTTCCCTCCTTTTTATATCCACATAATACCTTCCCCCCTCTATGTACACTGGAGATAGGGCACGCTCGTTCCCCTCCCACTTTCTCCTGAAATTCTCCGCATGAGATGACCAGACAGGTGGGCCCCTGTGCTTCTCCACCATAGGCAACACTCCTCTTTCGCACTCAAAAATAAATATTATGCGATCTGAGACAAAGTACGCGGAGCGGATAAGTCCTAGCGCAGATTCTCTTATGCATTTTTCAAAAGCCCTGAGCGCCTTTTGAACCTGAGGGTAAAGCACATCATCAACCACTTTTGGCTTATCGACAATTATGGCAAAAAAATATGTCCCCCTTCTTTTAATAATCTCCGCAACACTTTCAGCCTTTAGCGCCTTTTTTATTGGAGGAAAGAAGAAATTCAGACTGGGATTTTTCAAGAACTCACGAGATGCGTGTATAAAGAGGGCGAATTTGTCCATAGTGACTGCTGCGGCTACATTTCTTCTGCTATCCGTTGGGTCTATGACGAGCATTGGCGAGTTTTTATCCACACCCTCAAACTTTTTACCATCTATGCTTATGATAACCCTAGGCTTCCACTTAGATGCGCTATTAAGCACATCCATAAAACCGCCATAATAGAGCACTAGCAACTCGCAAAGATAACCTGAAAAACCGCCAACTTTTGCCTCTGCCCCATAAACCCCTACACCCTTCATAAACTGTTTGAGCACCCTAACATCATTCTTGAGATTCTCGGGTAGATTTTTCCTTACATACTCGGTATGGTGTGGAGTTCTATCAACTGCAGTGCGCGCTGCCCTTCCGTTGGCTACCATGTAAGCGGGTACAATATCAACTTCATATCCATCAATAACTCCCCGCAAATATGGGTGCTCTGCATATCTTTCCTCCCCTTTCATCACCTTCTTTGCCAGCATAAGCCCATATTTTTCAATTTCTCCCCTCTCATATCTTTCGGGAAATAACAGAAAGATATCAATGTCCGTATTCTTAAGGTGAGTACCCTTGGCCACAGAGCCCACAAGCATGGGCTTCACATCCACGCCAATTTTTTCTGCCTGTATCCTTATTTTCCTGATTACGTCATCAACAACCTTTCTTATTTTTTTGTCCTCGGCATGTGTGGGCTTCACACGTTCAATAACAATATCCAAGATTTCCTCAACCTTCATTTCCTGTTTCCATACGCAAGCCCTGTTTAAAAACCTTTTTCCACTTTTTCTCAACCCCCAACCATAGGCATATAAAGGTGTTTGTATAACGCCTAACACGGAGCACGGTTGCCGTTTACGTGCTCCATGCGGGATGAAACAAGCGGAGGTGATGAAAAGATGGAAGGGCTGGTGGTAAAGTGCGGAAAGACCACCCGAAACTATTTGGAACGTTTCGTCCTGGAAGGCATGAGAACAGGCACAATAACCCTCCTTGATGCCTGTTTTGTACTCTGTGCCTCACGTGGAATATCGCTGCTTCCCTCGAAAAAATATGCCAGAACTGTTCTAAGCAATCTACTATCGCACGCCTCAACCCTTCTTTACTGGCGTACAGAGTCCTTGGCGGAGTTTTTGGGTATTAGAGACACACGCAAACTTGTGGGAGTTTTCATGGCTGCGACCTACACAGCGCTGTGCTATGTTGAGAATAAGAGCATCAATGGGTTGGATGAGATAATAAGCATGCTCAAAGAATCTCCAGGTATATTGTTGGATCAAGCCCCTTCTATTTTCCCCATAACCTATAACATGGAAGGCACAATTCTCTCGCCAAACGCACCGTTTATAGACTACCTTCGAGCATACTTAAGCCTGTAGGTAGAAAAATGTCCCCTGACCGTATCAGGCAGTATCATTGAGTGCTAAGCGCACACTTTACTGCCCTGACCCTGACCAGGGGCTTGTGAGGTGCAGGGGTTGTCCCCTGCTCACTGCCTAATGTCCCATTATTTTGCTCGCAGGGGGACCCATCAGCACCCCATTATTGCTCCGTGTTTGCCCCACCCATCATTGAAATCATGCCATGACAAATTTTGGGCGGGCTTCGCCACGGAGCATATATGTATTTGTACTCATAGCATAAATCTTTTACGCATAGCAGACATACTGCGTAGGGTGAAAGCACCGCACATAGTAACATCTGTGGACGATTTACGCGAACTGGGTAGTGGCATGGTCGTTGTGGCTGATACATGCAAAACACGGGAATCTTTGTGTTTCAACTATGGGGAGATCAGCAAAAGGGAGATAGGCTCGGAACTTAAGAGGGGTGCAACATTTGGAAACATAGTTGCAATGGCACTTTTTCACGCGATAGAAATGCAGTGCAGGGAACAGGGCTTAAGTGAGCAATTACGCCTTAACGAGTTGAAAAACCTTGCTGATAAGCGTGGTATCAAAATTGTCTATGGGGATGTAGACATTACCGAAATAATAAAGCAGTTTTGGCGCAGGCTGAGTATTCGAGAGAAGATGACGTTTATCAGAAAAATAAGAAAAATAGTTCTCACAAAATCTCCCCCAAAATTGGGAAATGGTGCACCAATGACCCATATAGTAAGTATTATGCGCTCAGTATGCGAAAAAAAAGCAGATGATGTTCAAGTGCTTAGGGCAAAGAAAATTATGAATGAGGCTGAAAAAGTGAGCGATAAAGGAAGTGTGGTAATATTTTGTGATGAGCATCTGGCAAGAAAAATAAAAGAAGTATCTAAGGGGTGTGCCCCTAACCCTATGTATGTAAAGCAAAAAAGACCTATCTTGGCAAGAATTTTGAAAATCCTGATCCCCACGCTTTTCGCTGCCTACTTGATCATGAAAATAATAACAAGACCTAGAGTTGAGATAGCGGAGATTTTGGTTGTTTGGGCGATTATCACAGTACTGTTCTCAACTGTAGCGTCCATTCCTGCTAAGCCTCATCCGAAGTCTTTGGTCCTCATAGCCCTCCTTGCTCCCTTCATGTCCATGATATTAATAGGGTCGGGCTGGGCTGGTGGTTTTATGGAGTTGAGGGTAAGAAAGCCCACGCTCGGCGATTTTTTCTCTTTAAGCAGGGCGGAGAATTTAAGGGCAATCATGTACAACAATGTCATGCGCCCGTTCTTTGTGGGATTATTTGCTAACACAGGGAATATGATGGCAATAATCCTATTGCTGAAGTATATAGTTTAAATATGCGTGCCTATTACCCACATTGCAAAATACAAAATTGGAGGCAAGACGGATGCGGAGGCAAGACTGATGTGGCGCCGTGAATATGTGTATATAATGCCACCTACACGTTTTTATCGCTTCTCGCCCATAGAGAAAAAACACCTTGCAATCTCCGTAGCAGCACTCACTCTCGCCTTTTTTGTTGCCAAGATTGTGAACACCACAGGCTGGAGATTTGAATTACTCACCGCAAACTTTGCAATCCTCATATTACTATCATCATTCCTCGCAGTATTCACAGGATTTGTTTTTCATGAACTGGCCCACAAATTTATTGCGATAAAGAACGGCTGCTGGGCAGAATACAGGATGTTTCCTCAAGGGCTGGCATTAGCGCTCCTCCTAAGTATATTTGGATTCATAATTGCAGCACCTGGAGCCGTATACATATCAGGCGTATACTCCAAAAGGGTGAACGGAAAAATAGCACTTGCGGGACCGTTTATGAACTTCATAATATTCGTCATATCCTTCGCCCTGCTTATACCAATCCTGCATGCAAAGGCGACAGTGCTTGCGCTATGGATAGCCCATATAATTTACGGTATGGCATACTTCAATATATTTTTGGCAATATTTAACATGATTCCCATTCCACCCCTTGACGGTAGCAAGGTCATATCCTGGAGCATAACGGTATATGCCATTTTCATGGGAATTTTTGTAGCGTCCTATGTCATAGCCTTCCACGTAATCATTCCATATGTGTTTATATCATAGCACAGATGCACCAATTTTTATACCAAAATTCTAATATACCGTGCATGCCCCTGAGGGAAATTATAGAAGTGGCAAAGGACGCCGGCATAGGCAAAGAGTATTTGTATCCAATTGGAAGGTATGTGGCAAAGGTATCCCTATCCCTGCTCGACGACTTGCCGAGAAAGCATGGAAAAATCGTGCTTGTGACTACAATAAATCCCACACCCGCAGGAGAGGGGAAAACAACAACGGCAATAGGCCTAGCGCAAACACTCTGGAGCATGGGATATAAGGCTATTGTGGGTCTTAGAGAACCCTCTATCGGGCCATTCATGGGGATGAAGGGGGGAGCCACGGGTGGAGGAATGGCATGTGTTGAGCCCTCTCATGAAATAAACGCGCATTTCACAGGTGATATGTACGCAGTCTCGACATCCCACAACCTCCTCGCTGCAATGATTGATAACGTGCTTCACCACAGGAAACCCCTCAATATAGACCCGAGAAGAATACTGTGGCACAGAGTTCTCGACATAAACGATAGAGCCCTTAGAAACATAGTAATTGGTCTTGGTGGAAGGTCTCATGGAGTGCCACGAGAGGATGGCTTTGATATAACGGCGGCGTCCGAGGTTATGGCAGTCCTTTGCCTGAGCAAAAACTATGCTGATCTCAAGGATAAGCTTGCTAAGATGCTTGTTGCTTACACATACGATTCCGAGCCCGTTTTTGCCTCTGATTTGCATGTTGTTGGAGCCATGGCATTCTTGCTAAGAAACGCTTTAATGCCCAACCTTGTACAAACAAGTATAGGCTCTCCCGCCTTTGTGCACGGAGGCCCTTTTGCCAACATAGCGCACGGCACAAGTTCCATTATATCAACACTTATGGGTGCGAGATTGTCAGAGATATTCGTTGTGGAGGCTGGCTTTGGGTCGGACCTTGGGGCGGAGAAGTTCTTCAACATTGTGTGCAGGGCTGGTGGTTTTGCTCCCTCCGCCGCCATTCTTGTGGTCACAGCCCGAGCACTGAAGTACCACGGCGGTAATGGCAGTAAAAACGGTATAAGAGCGATAGAAAGGGGCGCCTCAAATATGCTGAAGCATCTGGAGAATCTGCAAGTGCACGGTGTTCCTGCGCTAGTGGTTATTAACAAGTTTAAGGGCGATTCTGAGGCTGAGATTTCGCAAATAAAGAAAATATGTGAATCCTTAGACGTCCCGTATGCGGTTTCTGAAGTTTATAGCAAGGGAGTCAAGGGCGGTTTTGAGATGGCTGAGTCCTTACTTGCAGTTCTTGATAAAAAAAGCAGGTTTAGGCCTCTTTATCCAAAAACACTACCTATTAAGGAAAAAATTGAAAGGATATGCACTGTGATATATGGGGCAAAAAAAGTAGTGTACACGTTGAAAGCAGAGGAGGACTTGGAAATGGCAAAGGCGGTTGGCATGGAAAAAGCGCCCATATGCATGGCAAAAACGCCATATTCGCTAACGGACGACCCCACAATCAGGGGCAGACCAAAGAATTTCAAGATTACGGTCAGGGAGGTAAGGATATCATCGGGTGCAGGCTTCCTTGTTCCGATAACAGGGCATATAATGACAATGCCTGGGATGCCAAGAAGCCCTGCAGCAGAGAAAATAGACATAGATGATAGCGGAAACCCGATAATCCCGCAATAAGTAGACAGTATAAAGGGCTGTGCAAAGTGTAAAAGGGTGACATGAAATATGGGGATATTTGATAAACCAAACAAGTACGGTTGGAGGAAAAGGATGTGGTGTGTGGGCAAGAAGATAATTTGGAGATAAGAGAAATAAAAGCGTTGCTCACGGACAGAGAGACAATGATACTTGCCAGTTTATACTCTGATGTTGAGAAAATGCTGAAAAACTTAAAAAAAGCACTCAAAGAGGGCAATATTGATGAAGCAAAAAATGAGGCAAAAAGAATAATTGCTAGGAAAAAGATGGCAAAAATTGCAAAGGAGATTGCAAGCGCTATGCCCAAGGGTGTTAAGGGGCGCACAGGTCGGGTGGTTTCCGCGTACTTAATATACCGTAGGGATGGAAGGCTTATAATAAGCAGAAAAGCAGATATTGCTGATGCTCAGGGGCTTGGGTATGTAGACCCCGATGTCATAGCAGCGGTTCTCAGGGCAGTTCAAGAATTTATATCATACTGCCTTTCTGCTGGAGAAGAGGTTAATGAGATATCATATGGGAATTATCACATACTTGCAGAGTTTGGCAGGTATACAGTACTCGTATGCATCATTGAGGGTAAGAAAGACATAAGACCTGCTATGAGGGCGGCCCTGGAGAGTATTGAGAAAAAACTTGGTAACAGATTACAGCAGTGGGATGGCGATCTGAGCATTGCCACTGAAATTGAGCCTATTATATCAAGCTTTATTACACAATATAGATAAAGGCTCATAGACAGAAACAATAAACATGACACCACTCATGAACACAGGAAATGAAATCTCAGGCAAATCCCTGTATTCATCCTACACACGGCCAAGATATTCTCCAACCCTTCTCATGCCTTCCCTAATTTTTTCAGTATTATCTACCAAAGGCCCATAAGATACACGCACACCCTCCCCTATACTACAACCAAAACCACGACCTGGCACAAAAAGAACACCCGTCGCTTTTACAATTTTCTTCACAAATTCATCTCCATCCATTCCAACATGGACAACAGTGTACAGCCCCCCTTCTGGTACCGTATACTTTTCCCCAATAAAGTTCTCAATTGCCTCAATTGTGACCTGTGCGGCTTTCATATATTGCTTACGTACAACATCAAGGTACTTTTTGAGCGTTTTATTTTGCAAGGCAAAATTCAAATATTGCAGAAATGCCATCTGATGCAAGGAATCAGGGCATAATATAGTCGCTTGCTGCACTCTCTCCATAACCTCTATAACTTCTTCGCTTCCAATAACCCATCCTAGCCTTCTCCCAAGACCCCTGCACCACTTAGAGTTAGAATAAATGGCTATTAGATTGGGATATTCCGAGGGGGAGTAAGAGTAATATTTAGGCGGGGAAACAAAGGCCTGAGTTTTATAGGCGTAGTCTAGAATAACAAAACCACAGGCATCGGAGGCGCAGTCAAGGCAGCAATTGACAAAATCGTCAGAAAAAACATGGCTTGTCGGGTTATCGGGACTTGGAAAAATAAGGAGTTTTGCCCCACTCTCAAATTCTTTTTTTATTCCCTCCATAGCGTTTTCCTCGTCAATTGTCCAAGAATTTTCGTCAAATACCTTCACGCGAACGATTCTTGCATCAGGGACTAAAAGCTTAATCTGCCCGACATAATTGGCATACGTTGGATCAAGTAGTATAACCTTATCATTCCTATCAACGATGGACAGAAAAAGGTCAGCGGTCAATTGCGTACTGCTCTGCCCTATTATGACATTCTTAGCCCCTGCCTTAACACCAAAAAGCAGTCTCTCCATCTCACATATTTTCTCCCTAAGTTCTATAAGGCCAGGTGTGGGGCTGTAACCTCCAGACACGTGAAAATTTTGATCATCCGATGCAATCTCCAAATATGCCTCACGTAGTTCATCAGGGGCTTGATGGTTTACCCAACCACCGCCAAACGATATGAACTCGTCAGGGTCTATACCCATGTTGATTATATTCTCCCTCTCAGCCATCTTCATTATCTCACGAATAGGTGAGGGCTCCTTCACCATCCTAAATACGTGCTCTGAGAAGCGCATGATTGAACTTAATGACAAAAGAATATTTAATACTAATTGTATACCTGTATAGCCATGAAGGAGGAGCGTGGGAAGGAGCAAATTCTCCGTAGAACACCCATAAACAATCTGTACTGGTATCAAGGCTCTCTTTATACACTCAATATTATCAGGGGAAAGACACTGCATTCTGAGAAAATAATAAAATTGTTTGGGAGAGAGTATAGGTACTGGAACCCCTATAGAAGTAAATTGGCTGCCCTCTTAATTAAAGAAAATATACCTATAATAATAGGTGTAAATTGGAAAATACTGTACTTGGGTGCGGGAAACGGGACAACTGCAAGCTATATCTCCGATATTGTGGCGAAGGGTTTAATATACTGTGTGGAAAAGTCCAGAAAAGCATATTCAGACTTGTTGAGTGTTGCTAAAAAGAGGAAAAATATTGTGCCAATACTAGCCGATGCAAGAAAACCCAAAGATTATATGCACATCGGAAAAGTTGATATGCTCTACCAGGACATTGCACAAAGAGACCAGGTGGATATATTTATAAGAAATATGGGCTTTTTGCGCAAAGAAGGTATGGGAATTCTAATGGTCAAGGCTAGAAGCATTGATGTTGCGGAAAAACCGAGCAAAATATACAAGAATGTAAAAAGAGCACTGAGTGCTCAGGGATTAAATGTAGTGAGGGTTGTTGATTTATCCCCTTACCAGAAAGACCATGCTGCTGTGGTCATGCACAAATAAATTATATGCGGTGGCTATTAACGCCCCTCATGGAATATGTAATTACATTCACAGTGGCATTTATACTATCCATACTTATGACACCAAAATTCATAGTCAGGCTGAGAAAACACGGGTTTGTTGTGAGAGATTATTACAAAGTGGGTGAGGTATGGATACCAACAATGGGTGGAATAATAGTGATAATTTCCACTATAATATCGGTAATTATATGCCTTCTTCTGTTTAGAATTCTGAATTTGTTTGCAATATCAAGCATGCCAACAACACTTACGCCAATAGAGTTTGCCTATCTCCAAGTCATAATAATATACGGCTTCTACGGGTTAATTGATGACGAGTTAAGCATTGGAAGGGCAATGAAGATAATAATACCGCTGATTTTTGCCTATCCCCTTGTATCCATAATATCTGCGCCAGAAAGTGTGCATATCCCGTTGCTTGGAGATGTGAGCATGAGAACCGTTGTTTTTGGCATGAGCCTTTACCGCATATACAAGTATGTGATCATTCCAGTGTATATAATGGTTGTAGCAAACCTCGTGAACATGCATTCGGGCTTTAACGGCATGCAGTGTGGTCTATCAATAATCGTACTCCTCACACTAATCATAAAAACGATCATTGATTCCAGTATGTCCAATATTCTCCCAGCAGTCAGCGTACTTGGTGCGCTTGTTGGTTTTTTCTACTATAATAAATATCCGTCAAGAATCTTCGAAGGAAATATTGGCTCATTCGCTATAGGTGCTACCATAGGTGCACTGATAATTATCAAAAAGTACCTAATAAGTGGTTTTATCATACTCCTTCCACATACAGTAAATTTCCTTATGTACGTGTATTGGAGGGTTAAATGTTGGAGTTTAAAGAGGGCAGGAAGAGAGATAGGCCCCTATCATAGCAGCATAAAATTTGGCAGCGTGAAAGATGATGGCACACTTCTTGTACGCAATCGTCTCACGCTGAAATGGGTATTACCATATCATTACCCAATGAAGGAATGGCAGGCAGTAATCTCCATGTATGCGTTGACAGCAGTGTTTTGCATCATTGGTTTATTCATCCCGTACTGATAATCATTGCTGATAATTTTATACAAGATGTTATATTTGATAAATTAAACTCCTTAAATCATGATATCTCCTACGGAGAGTATTAAGGCACATTACATTGCCGTTTTCGTGCTGGGCATAATATGTTTAAGTCTACTTGTATCACTATTCTCAACGCCTGTGGCGGGTGGAGATAAGGTAAGGGACGAGGCTGAGATAGAGATCGGTGTTGGGGTATACTATAATAATACTAGAAACGAATCTGTATCTTATGCTCCCGTGGGCGATATCAGCAAAAACCTTGCGGACAATGGAGACTACTCTATTCCTGTTATCTTTATTTTAGGAGTCATATTCGCAATAATAATACCAAAGGCTATATATCAGAGTGTTAGCCGTAGCCCGTACAATCGTTTGCGACATCATAATTTGGTAGTGAGTGTTTAGTAGTGAGTGCGTAGATGCCTTTTTTATACAAAAAGTTTATATAAGATGTGGAATATAAGGCTGCTAGAAGAGTACGGAGGTGTTTGGTTGAAGAAGGGAATTGTTGCAGCCGGGGTAGTAATTCTAGTGCTCGGACTTGTGCTAACACTTCTGTTCTGGCCGTTGGTTGCAGTTAAGCCATTGTATTACAGTGGTCCTTATGAGTTGCCATCCAGCGCACATAAAGGTGATACGTACAAACTCACAGGTAAGGTATATGGGGCTGTGACAAAAGGCAAGTACACATATCTGGTTATAGACTTTGACAACGGAGAAAGCGTACCGCTAGTTGAGAAGGGCACATTCAATAAGGGCAACAGAGTTATTGTAGTGATAAAGGTGACTGAAGAGTTGGAAAATGCCAGTGAAGGCGCAAAAGAAAAGGCAACAATGACCAAAGAAGAAAAGGATGCCTTGTTAGAGGGTGCAAAGATGATGGATGAGAGCACAATGGAATTAATATACAACGCCATGAGGGAAGCAGGGATAGATATATCCATCCGCAAGGCGCCAGACACTCTGGGTATAGTTGGCATTATTGTAGTCGTTGTTGGCATAATTTTAGCAATAGTGGGTGCGGTTATAGGTAAAAAGGCACCAGCGGTACCTACACCGCCAGAAGCGCCGCAAATTCAGCCTGAGCAACCACCTGTGCCACCAGAACAGCCACCTGCGCCGCCGGAACAGCCCGAGCAGGCACCAACACCACCAGAGCAACCATCACAGCAGCCTGAGCAGCCGCCAGCACCGGGGGAGCCATCGCCACCATCAGAGTAGCAGTAAGCAGGATATTAGTAATTGCCCTCTTTTTCTAATTTTATAATATTTTTGTTTCTCTAAACTCTCCCTCAATTATTTACATGGGAGAACAAAGTGTCGGGGGCGGGGTTTGAACCCGCGACCTTCGGATTTCCCAGGTGGAGGGTCTGCAGCGAACCCTATGAGTCCGACGCTCCACCAGGCTGAGCCACCCCGACATCGATGCTTCATGGTACATCCATGCATTCATATGCTGTCGGCAGAATAATTAATGGTAACTTCCTAATAAACGTTTTCCTGTGTGTGGCAGTACATGCTCAGAAAATTTCTGCATCTATATGCACAACAATTCCCTGGGAGGTTATTGAGTAGGGCTTTATGCGCCTAGAGTGGGGGGTTTTTCTCATTTTCATAACTTGCAAGCAAAGTTGAGACTCTCCCCTTTCAAGCATTCGTAATTGCTGGAGGACGATTACACCATCAACAACGTACTCTGTTATACCATCGCGTGACATTGTTGGCTTATCCTCGCTCGCCTCTGCTGTGAATATTGCGGTTGCAGATGTGGACTTTATTATATTGCACAGTGTAAAGAGCGCCATTCTTCTCTCTATGTCAGAACTAAACATCATGCTAAGTAAGGAGACTGAATCCAGAACAACACGGCTTGCACCAAAGTTTTTGATATACACTGGTAGGTCGCTTCTTACCCTGCTAACGGAGGTCTTGGCATCTGACGGCTCTAACCGCACAAGGACGAGTTTTCTAGATTCCATATACTTTTTAAAGTCCCAGCCAAACATGGCAGCACTTTCAATGAGCGATTTCTCATCCTCCTCAAGGCTTATAAATATGCACTTTTCATCGTTTTTTAACCCTTCCCATATAAACTGCATGGCAAGTGTGCTCTTACCCGTGCCAAACGCACCTATAATCGCAACAACGTTTCCTTTGGGTATTCCTCCGCCCAGTAGTTCGTCAAGCCCCTTTACTCCAGTGCTCACATATTCCACATCAACCACCTCATCCAATCCTCTCCGTATCTGCAACAACAAGGCCCATACTTCCAATTTCAATATTAAATCTGCTGATTTTTTCCCTTTTTATGTGAGGAAGAACACCAACAAATTTCGTGACGTACATATACCTTGAGCGCATGGAGTATTTGGAAGATTTATACCACTCAAAAACGAGCACACCATCGACAACATCCGCTATGGCTCTTTCAACATCTTCCCCTACAACGCCCTTGGTTAGTATCAGATAGATCAATCCTCTCCATTTCTTGCTCATCCTTTGCAATCCTTTAAGAAGGTATAGTACCTGTTTCTTATCAATACTGCTCGACAGCAAATCTGTTAGCGAATCTATGACAACAAGGCTGTTTTCGCCGTGAGTCTCCAAAGTTTCTACGAGAGACTCGTTTAGGTCTCCCCTCTTTTGGAATGGGTTGATTTCACCACCTGTCCACTGGGAGGGCACGATTGAGTCCCTGAAATACTGCTGGGATAGGTCGATAAACTTAAGTTCTCGCACAAATGCCCTGTAAAATTCATCATCAAAGGATGTATAAACCTCCCGCAGAATATCATCCCTTGATCTTGATACAGTTATGTAGCACGTATGCTTGGGCACTATTATTTTATCGGATTTGTATGTAATAACCCAATCCCTTTTATTCCCACCCAATCTCGCAAGTGCGTGGCGGGCAATGGAAGTGTATGCGAACTCTCTTTGCCCTGCACCCACATCCCCAGTTAGCAAGACAACGGAGCCTGCAGGCACACCTCCCATTATTATGCTATCAAACGCTGCAACACATGTTGGTATCCTGTATTCCCAAGACATCATTTGGTTGATACCCCCGCTGCGATATTAAGAAGCGTACGCACATTTTCTTCAGGCTCTCCACGAAACACCGCAGACGCTGCCACGATAATCTGTGCACCTGCGTCCACAACACGCGCGATGTTACTTTTGTTTATTCCGCCATCGACCATGACCTTAAATCCGTAATCCTCAGCATATTCACGGGATTTTTTAATTTTTGGAATAACTTCATCCATAAATTTTTGCCCAGAAAAGCCTGGATTTACAGACATTACAAGCAAGTAATCGATGAACTCAAAGTACTCCTTCGCCTTTTCAAGAGGTGTGCTAGGATTAAGGACAACACCGACACCACACATTTTTCCAATTTTCTTGATCAGCGATATATCTATATCGCTCTCCACGTGGAGCAGGAGCACATCGCTTCCAGCATCCACAAACCTCTCCGCGTACTTTTTGGGCTTGCAAATCATCAAGTGAGAGTCCAGTCTCTTTGCTGTGCACTCCCTAATCCCCCTTACTATGACGGGTCCCATTGTTATATTAGGGACAAAATGCCCGTCCATGACGTCTATGTGGAACGAGCCTGCTCCTCCGCGCTCTGCACTTTCGATTTCCTCTTTTATGCACGAAAAGTTTGCAGATAATACAGAGGGTGAGATTTCAATCATCGCTGAGGAGTAATTGGGCTATTTGTTAAAAAAATTTATTACCAAGATATTCTTGAGTTCTCACAATGCCCGATAAGCAATCAATAGCGCGGCGCGTGCCAAAAGGGGTGCTACTTTTAGGCTTTGTTAGTTTACTCACAGACATGAGCAGCCAGATGGTTTTTCCCTTACTTCCCCTATTCTTAGCACTAGAGTTAGGAGCAGATAAATGGATGATAGGTCTTATTAGGGGGTTTGCCGAGTTCACAAGCAGTGTGCTAAAGCCCTTCTCTGGCAAAATATCGGACAAGATTGGGAAGCGTAAGGGCATAATATTCATAGGATACGCTCTCGCCGCCATGGTAAAGCCCGCATTTTCTCTTGCTAAAAACTGGATTCACGTCCTTGGTATGCGAATTTCCGAGCGTGTTGGGAAGGGCATAAGAGTTGCACCAAGGGATGCATTGGTATCCGAACTCGCAGTCGAGGGGCATACAGCCCTAGCGTACGGGGTACAGCGCTCTCTTGATGCTGCAGGCAAGGTCTCAGGTGCGCTTTTATTGTTCCTGCTTTTTTCCGTGATGGGGTTGGGCTTCAGGAAACTCTTTCTGATTGCTGGAATTCCAGCGGCGATTGCAGCAATTCTTGTGTTATCTGTTAAAGAGCCAGAGAAAAAGGTGCATGGAGAGCATGAGGTGGAAAGAGCGCATCGTCTTGCTGGTGGCGTAAGTGCAGAGTTAAAGTTTTTCATAGCAATTGCTGCAATATTTTCTCTGGGCAATTACACTCAGGACTTCATACTGTTACGCGGTCTCAACATGGGAATAAGCATAAACGGCGTTATATTTTCAAATGTAGTGTTCTTTTCGCTTATTGTTGTTACAGCACAAGTTGCTGGAGATATTGCCGATAAAATAGGAAGGCTACCACTGATTTTTGTGGCATTTTTATGCTTTATAGTTACAACTGTTGTATTGATGATGGCGAGCGATTTGCTGTATTATTTGGTAGCCTTTGCAATATTTGGAATATTTTACGGTATCTGGGATAGCATACCAAGGGCGTTTGTTGCCGACATTGCTGGTGAGAAAAAAGGGCTGAGTTTTGGTCTATATCACATGGCTGTAGGTCTTTCCATGCTCCCAGGGGTAATGATTGCAGGTTATCTTTGGGATTTGTTTGGGCCCAGGGCAACGTTTTTGTACGCTCTTACCTTATCAACAACAGCCCTGATTATGCTCCTAGCGTATTATTCCTTTATTTTTAAGAAGCGGTAAGCGTCCATTGAGTAAAAAGGCAGAATTTACATTTTTACAAATCCCATATAAGTTTATCCACGTTAACAATAAGCATGGAATACTTATCTCCTTTTTTTAGCAAAATGCGAATTATGTGTTGTGAGGGATCCAGAAAATACTCAACAACTTTTTTGTCCTTGATGGCATTATGTATGTCTTCAAATAGGAACAAACTGTCGTATATATCACCATACTTGTTCTCAAAAACTATATGCTCCACTTCAAGCCCACACCTTTGACACTTTGTGCTATTAAAATTCACCAAAGAGCCGCACTT
>Ga0180302_10000366_pt1 | contig 19216 bp, 28 predicted proteins | sample GuaBasSediGuay17_FD_121794 | JGI IMG/M metagenome (GOLD analysis project Ga0180302, IMG submission 121794) | Subseafloor sediment microbial communities from Guaymas Basin, Gulf of California, Mexico - Guay17, Core 4571-4, 12-15 cm | ecosystem: Environmental > Aquatic > Marine > Hydrothermal... | reverse complement strand
TGTATGACTATATCTCCCTCTACCTTAGCTTTGTGCGGCAACTCTACTTCCTCTAGTACTATGAATTTAACGATGCATGTAATCGAGGCTATTGTGAAAGCATCGTCTATCTCGCGCTCGTTCCGAAAACGAGTTATAAACACTACCTTAACGCGCTCACCGCCTTTTAAACGTAAGTCTATCGTCTTAGACTTAACGTCGTACTCCCCTACCAGCTTCTCATCCACATACACCTGCACAGTAGGTGATGGTATTGGGCGAGGATCGGGAACCATGCCTCTAACATCGACCATCGAGCCGTATTCCATTGTGAATTTTAGCCTCTCGACCCCTCTGGGCGCCTTAAAGTTCCCCGTAATTATTATGCGAGACGGGGCCAACGTGGACCCTTCCGGGCCTACTAATACCTTTATGCTTATCTGTTCGACGCGAACTCTATAGCCACTAGATTTTACAGTGCCGCAGTTAGCGCTCCACGACCCATCAACTCGTACAGTTCTTCTGCTACTAAGGATTAAGGGTGGTAATGTAAAAGTAGGGCTACATGCAATGGTATACGCTACGAGTAATATTACAATTAGGGCGCCAAATATTATTACGCCCCGTCTGAGCATATATCTCCCGTCGGACTCTTAAAAAAAGTTTAAAAGGGAACACATACAAAAATCGGAAAAGGAGCTGAAACATTAAGGTACAGCTTCCTGCGTTGTTTTACATCTTTTATTCCTTTTAGGGCTATTAAGCAGACCAATGGGTAAACCCTTACGCTATTGGCTACACGGAATTGGCGAGAGGCGGAGATAAACCTGATGATCGAGGTAGTAGGGCTCAGCCAATTCAGTGTTTACCTAGGAAGGTCTGAGGGGAAAAACCAGGACTTAGTTTCACGATCTCCCTTAAAGAAGCTTTTAGTTGCACTTAAGGCTTTTAGAGAAAAGAGCGGGCATTCGAGCTTTAAGAGAGAAAATACACCTGTATTACTACACGCTAGCTCGAAGCGTATATATGAAGATGTCCTACAATGAGCGGGCGTAGACCCTCTGCCACCCCTATATACCTGTAGTATCAGAGTATAGCCGAGGTGAAAGCTATATGAGTAAGACTAAGAGAACCGTTAGGAAGAGGGAAAGACGGGTAGTAGTCAGCGTAAACCTGCCTGAAGGACTCTACAGAGAACTTCTAGAGCTAATGGAGCTAGGAGACTACGTACATTTCAGTGATCTAGTAAGGGCTGCGCTACGCTTTTATATATACTATAGAAAAGGAATGTACAGCCGCCCACCGGGATTAGTAATAGCCTAACCCCCCGGGGCCCCGGCGGGCGGCTATTTTTTATCTTTATTTAGACATAAATAAAGCCTAGGAAGTTCTAAAAACTAGAACATAAAGGCAGCTGGGAGGTTCGTATGCGGAATTGTAAGAATAAATTGCCTAGGTCTTCGAGCCCTATAAATTCTTTTTATATGAAGATATTAGAGGAAAACTCAGAGTATCTTGGAGTACCTAGGATATTATTAATGGAGAACGCTGGCAGGTCTGTAGCTGACGTCGTGAAGGAAAGGGTTAAAGAAAACTCCTCGGTAGTCGTAGTAGCAGGGCTCGGCAATAACGGCGGAGACGGTTTTGTGGCTGCTAGACATCTAGCCAGCAGGTACGGAGTAACAGTAGTATTGTTGGGCAGGGAGAGCGATATAAAGACAGCTGAGGCTAAAATGAACTGGGACAGCCTCAAGAAACAAACCATTCTAGTAAATTTATACGAAGTTCCTGATTCAACACATTTAGAAGCTTGTGAAGGCGTCATAAAGGGGGCGGATGCAGTAATAGACGCCATCTTCGGGACTGGTCTCCGAGGAGAGGTGAGAGGGCGCTACAGGCTCGCCATAGAGCTGATGAACTCTTCTAAGGGGGTTAAAATAGCCGTAGACACGCCCTCAGGTCTCAACCCAGACACGGGAGAAGTACACGGAATAGCCGTTAAAGCCGATGTGACGGTAACTTTCCACGCAGTTAAGCGTGGGTTCCTTAACCCTAACGCTAAGCCTTACCTCGGGGAGCTAGTCGTCGCACCGATAGGAATACCTCCTGAAGCCGAGATCGTCTGCGGGCCAGGAGACGTAAAAGTAGCCGTTAAGAGAAGAGCGGCATGGTCTAAGAAAGGCGACCACGGGAGAGTATTAGTAGTTGGAGGATCGGAAGACTACACTGGGGCACCCGCCTTAACCGCTCTAGCCGCGCTCAGAGCAGGGGCTGACATAGCAGTCGTAGCCGCCCCCGAGGACATAGCTAATGTTTTAAGATGCTTCTCGCCGAACCTAATAATAAAACCACTAGGCGAGAAAAGACTATCACTGAACGACGTAAACGAACTCGTAGACTACGCCGCCAAGTTCGACGTAGTAGCCATAGGGCCCGGCCTAGGTCTCCACGAAGAAACGAGGAAAGCAGTTACGGACTTCCTTAGGAAAGTGGACAAACCCGTAGTGGTAGACGCAGATGCTCTTAAAGCTTTACCTGAAGACCCAACCTGTCTAAAGGGGAAGAAAGCTGTGTTAACTCCTCACGCTGGTGAGCTAAAGTTACTCGTAGGAAAAACAGTCTCAGAGAACATAGAGGAACGAGTAGAAGCCGCCATGTATGCTGCGAAGGTATACGGAGTCACAGTCCTACTTAAAGGACATGTAGACGTTGTAGCCAATAGTAGCAAGTATAAAATCAACAGAACAGGGACTCCAGCCATGACCGTAGGCGGCACGGGGGACATATTAACGGGTGTAACTGCCACCTTGCTAGCCCACTGTGGCGATCCCTTCTTAGCGGCCTCAGCCGCATCCCACGTGAACGGGGTTGCGGGAGAAATAGCCACAGAAAAGAAAGGGTATCACATAGTTGCCACAGACGTCTTGGAAGCCATTCCTGAGGCGTTTACGAGAACAGGAGCTATTTAGCCTCACTCTACAGGAGTTCCGGGAGGAACTTCGCCGTCTGGTACTATTAATACTGGTCTGTTTCTATGAACTGCTGCGAGAAGCATGCCTTCCGACTTTTTACCACGAATGACTTTAGGCTCCAAGTTGGCAACTACAACTATACTTTTACCTATTAGTTCCTCGGGCTTGTAGTACTCCGCTATCCCAGCTATCAGTTGCCTCTCTTCGCCTCCCAAATCCACTTTGAGCAGTAGTAGTTTATCGGTGCCAGGTATTTTCTCGGCCGATTTTATACGGGCAACTCTTAGATCTAGTCTTTTGAACTCTGCGAATGAAACTCGCTCGGACATTTTTATCACCGCGCTACTCACATTTATTGCTCATATATAACGCTAGGCTTCGCGCTTTGCTATGTTTAGCAGTATAGATAGCATTTCTCTCGCGTTAACCAGCATGTCGTGATTATTGTTGAAAAACACGTAGACCTCCTTAACACCTTCCTTAGTTATACGCGTTGCTACTTCCATTAATTCATCTTTCGAGTAGTTGTGCGTGTACCAAGCATACCTCCCGTGCATACGTAAGTAGAAGTAGTCACTCGTAGCTAAATACCACTTGAAGTCTGGCGCATCAACAGATACCAAGGTTACACCCGCATCCCGTAATCTCCCGATAACATAATCATTAAGCCAAAGCACGTTCCTAGGTTCTAGAGCCATAGATTCTCCAAGCTCCTCCGCGAAGAACTCCACTCTCCTCAATAGAGCATCGCTGGGCTTTAAGCTAGGGGGTAGCTGGAACAAGTAGAACGCTAGCACCCCCTTCTCCTCTAAAGGGCGGAACCTAGCTCTAAAGTTGCTCCAGGCCCTCTCGCAACCCCTACCCAGCTTCCTGAGGTGAGTTATAGATCTGTGGACTTTAACCGACCACTTTAAGCCAGCCCCCAGCGACGCCCACCTAATAACCTGCTTAAGTCTCGGATAGGAGTAAAAGCTCATGTTGAGTTCCACAGCGTTAAGATTAGAGTACCTCACATACCACTCTAAACCTCCAGGATTCCATGAGTAAGACCAACCGCTAGTACCAACATATACTTTCAACACGCACACCTCATCCTCGTCACCACCGCTCAGAAATGAAATTAAAACCTGTTGCAACTTGAGAAGAAATCACTTACGATATCGCTGGCGTAAATCATCTTAAGGAGAACAGCTGTCTTTAATTATGGATGATGTTGAGGACCGAGCGCTGAGTTGATGATAGGCAGGCTAGGCTCTGACAGGGTGAGCATCTTGGTACGAGATATCAGGCGCGTGGTACTTAAGGCGCCAGCCCTCGTACTCCTAGCCCTTTTAAAGGGTAACGTTAGGATAAGCAAGCTGCCGGAGTTAACAGGTCTCTCTACTCACGCAGTTTACAATGCTGTAAACAAGTTATTAAAGCTGGGACTCATCGAAGAGAGAAAAGAACATTCTCCGCGTACGCGCGAGATATATTTAACCGAGAAGGGAAAGATTGTGGCGCTTAAGATAGCCGAGCTAGTAGAAGTACTACGTGTAATAACAGAAAATGAAAGAACATCATTATGGGAGAGAAATTATAGCTATATAGAGGAGGAGGAGCCCGCTAGCACTAGCCATGAACCAGATGGCATGTCCTAGAATTTCTCTCTCATATTGGAGTTGGGAGGAGACGCTAATACGCGTTAACATGATATTATCTTGCCTGCTGACTATTGTTCTCTTTTCCTCGACCTTCACTTGAGGCTTCGGAGGCTCGCTTAGGATTACAAGCGCGCGGGCACGCTTATCCTTATGCTTTTTTGTAGCCAAGAATCCCGACCTCTACCATTATCCCCCGCGTCAATTTAAATTTTTAAGCTTTTTAGAACGCTCTTGTAGCTGTTTTGAATGGTTGGCTTGTTCGTAGGTTTGCTAGGGCTGGTTGATGGGGTTGGGCGGAGGTCGCGCCGGAGATAACCGCTAAAGCTCCAACCAAGCCACCCGCCGCACCCCTCCCAGAGACAGCCACACCATGCACACCAGCCACAAGAGCGTTTTAGAATTATCCTTCTGACGTTAATAGTTGAGAGTTCTTCTACTAAAGAAGACTAAATGCTCCATGGAATGCATTCAACCTGACAGAGGAAGCGTTTAAGAGACTGCAAACATTAATGTGTTAGGGGATTTTATGGCTAAAAAGGCGATACTAGTTATTGACATGCTAGAGGAGTTTGTGAGAGGAAGGCTTAAGGCCCCCGCGGCTGAAGATATCGTCCCGAACATAGAAAAACTACTCAGAATTGCTCGAGAAAAAGGGGTACCGGTAATTTACGCGGTAGATACCCACTACCCTGAAATAGACTTCGAAACTAAGCTTTGGGGCCAACATGCAATTATAGGCTCTCCAGAACGTGAAATTGTCAAGGAACTTAAGCCTGCCAAGGGCGACTACGTAGTCGAAAAGCGGAGATACGACGCTTTCTTTTCGACAGACCTAGATATCCTGCTGAGAGAACTAAATGTAGACACGGTTATACTTACGGGAATACATACTCACATATGTGTTCTAACCACAGCACTAGGAGCCTTTTACCGAGGCTATAAGATAGTAGTTCCAAGAGACTGCGTAGCGGCCGCGACGGACGAGTGGCACGAGTGGGGGTTAAAGTACATGGAGTCGTTCTTAGGGGCTAAGATAACCTCGCTCGAAGAAGTCCTCAAGGAACTCTAAGCTTCACCCTGCTCTTCGAGAGGGTCAGTCCATACTCTTAAGTAGTCGGAGAGTAACCTCTTCCTGCTAACGTGGGTATAAACCTGCGTGGTTTTTAAGCTAGCATGACCTAGCAACTCCTGTATTTCTCTAACGTCCATCCCCCTCATTAGGGAGTGCGTAGCGAAGCTGTGCCTTAAAACGTGGGGAGTGACCTTTCTCTCAATTCCAGCCCTCCTAGCCAGCCTCCTGAGAATTCTCTCAATAGTCACGTAGTGAATAGGCTTTCCGTTCCTGCCCTTAAATAGGGGTTCGCTGGGCTTACGCCCTCCCACAAATTCCTCTAACAGGGGAAGGAGAACCTTACTAAAGAAAACCTCCCTCTCCTTAGCCCCCTTCCCCCTTATTCTGATGGATAGCCTCTCCAGATCTACGTCTCCAACCTTTATGTTTACCAGCTCGCTAACCCTCATCCCAGTCGTATATAGCAGTAGAACGATGAGCTTATCCCTTTTTCTTCTTTCCTTGTCTTTCTCCTCTTCAGCCGCTTTAATAAGAGCTTTAATGTCTTCCCTCTCCAAGTACTTCGGAAGATCTTTAGGCCTACGCGGGTACTCGAACCCCTTTAAATTCTCCGTTAACCCGACGTATTCAAGGAACCTTTTAACAGCGACCGCAGCCGTGTATATACTCCCGGGTTTATAACCCTTCTTTCTTAGGTAAGCTAAGAAACCGTCTATATCCCAAACACTAACCTCGCTTAGATCCTTATCCCCCAAGTACCTTAGAAATTGAGTAAGTATGCTTTTAAAAGTCTTAATAGTCCTAGGAGATTTATTACGGGCTATTAAGTGGTTTATGTATAATTCTAGTGACCCCTCATTGCTAATGTTTCTGGAGTTCATCCTTCCTATTCTTTCCTCCTAAATAACTCTTCCTCATCTAATGTGTACTTCTTCAAGTTGTTAGATACGTAGATGGGAGCGCCAGCTCTTAAAGCGATCGCTATAGAGTCGCTAGGCCTGGCGTCCACGTGGTGATATATTTTCTTTCCATCCCTCTCCTCGCTTAGGACTATAGTGGCCGTGTATATATTGTTAATCAAAGCGTCTATCGTTATTTTCTCCACTTTAACTCCGAGGGTGTCTAGCACGTTTACGAACAAGTCATGTGTTAACGGTCTCCTAGGGATGTAGCCCCGTAACGCGGCGTCTATAGCTAAGGCCTCGGGGAAGCCTATAAATATCGGGAGAACTCTGTCTCCCCAAGTTAAACCTTTAACTAATACTACGAAGCTTCCCCCAAACGACTCGTAGACACCCACTATATCAGCACGCGTGTAATCCTCCATGCTCTCAAACCTATCTATTCATACTGTTATATAACGGTTAGGGGGGCTAAAAGTAAAACCTCCGGTAGGGGGCTACGCTCTCTTCAAGCACTTTCTCAACCCTGATGGATACTAGGGGGCCCTTATACCCCTTTAACGCCTTTACCTGCTTTAAGGCGTCATTTAAAAGCACATAAGGATTCTTTCTAAGAATCTCTATTAGCCTCTTCTTATCCATAACGTGCCTATACATTTTAATCAAGCTATTTTTGATAATGCTATCAGCCAAAAACTCTACGAAACATATTTCCCCATTATTTATAAGAGACCCTATCACAATATCCCTCAACTCCTCTATGAAAGGCAGATTATTAAAGAAGAATATCACTTCATTCTCCATTTTTTTAGCTTCTAATTCCTCCCTAGTAGGCGAGAGAGCTAGCCTAACTCTCTGCCTCCACTTAACTAACCAGAGGTCGAGCCAATCGTTAATCTTCCTAATAGCGGTTGCTGGCGTTTTTTCTAGTTCTTCCTCGACGAGCATGTTTGCCACTTCAAGGGAGTCGCTATAACCGATTAACCCCTTCTCAAATTTTACGGAGTTAAGATAGTCTCTCTCCGCTACGTCGAGCATTACCCTAGCCTCGGGCTCTGTTAGATCCTCTATCTTCTTTTTTAGAAGCCTCCATAGGGCTACTCTAAGCGCCGTATAGCGTCTCCACGTACGCCAATACATCATCTCATCCTCATAACATCACCGAGGTATATGAACGGTACGCCTCACTTACCGGGGTAAGACTTATAAAAGTTCCCCACGCTATTCTCAGTAAATATATAAAAATTAAATTAGTTAGATGGGTAGTACACTAAAAATTTTTAAATTATAAGCCTTTCAAGCCCGACTTTTTCTGTGTGGAGCATCCTCAATAAGGACTGAATAGACGTCCTAAGAGACTCTCTTATCTCGTCCATGAACTTAGGAAGATCGTCTAGAGGTATGTCTACGCCTGATATTTTACTTAGTGCTTCGATCACCATGCCAACAGCCTTCTCGTCGTGCTTCGCCAAGTCCTCGATTATCTCGTGAATTATGCTCTGGGAAACCTGAGGTTTAAACAGTTCACTCAGCCTCTTCATAGCCACAGACTCTACGACTAGCATTATTCCGTCGATTTTACTCCTCAGACATTCGTCCATAAAGTAAGCTGCTTCTGAGGTAAACACGCCCGTGAAAGGCTTAAAACCGTACTTAGCTACGCTCTCAACTAGTTTTTCCTCAGTTATAAAGAAAACCTCTGGTTTGTCTCCTCGAGCTGGCTTGACATCTGCAACTACTATGCGGTCGAACTCATTCCTAGCCGCCCATCTAACGAGTTTCTCGGCTATTAACTCGTATAGTTTGCGGGTGTCCCCATATCTAGGTGGGACTCTAAGTAACATTAGCGGGCAGCCCTCAGCCCCTAGTATAACTATTGGGTGTGCAACTGCGCCATCCACAGAGAACATCATAGGAGGCATCCCGGGGATTTTAAAGTAGTACCTTGGTTTTAGATTGAGCCTTCTAGTTATGTAATCTACCGATGCGTAGAGAATCATTAAGGGGTCGGTCAGAGGGACGAAGAGCGTCTTATTCTTAATGGGGCGTAAGTATAAGTCTATCACTTCTACGTCTTCCCTTACGAGACGAACAACCCCTTCTGACAAATTAAATCGCCTAGAAAATCTATGTGAAGAGAGTATTAAATTTAATTTTTGTTTAGGGCTTAATCCGAGCTTATATGCCTATACAATAAAGAGAGGCCGGGTTCTTAACTAAGACTTCGAAAGCTTTACCCTCATCAATCAAACCTTTAGCCAGCAATTTGTTTATAGTCCTACTTATAGACCAAGGGGCTACTACGGCTCCGGGCTTTTTAGGGTCGTCGAGAAAGTCGCTCTCAATAACAACCCGTGGCCAAGCCTCGACTGACTCCTCCAGCTCTACTCTCCTAGCTGGTATTGAGGGTATAATTCCCAGCTCGATGGCTAGCTTAGCTAGGCTGCCCTTTATGTGATGGAACACCACCTTAGAGGCTCCTGTATCCCTAGATAGGGACGCGGCGTCCCTCACGGCATTTTCACTGGACTCCATGTGTAGGTGTATGGGTACCTCTAGCTCTGCGGAGAGAGAAAGTACATGCCTCGTAATGGTGTTGCAAGCCTCTATATACTCCTGAGGTACTGACCAGTGGGGCCGTCCAGCCTCGCCTAGACCGTGAGCTACACCCTCCTTCACGTAATCGGCAGCTATATCGTATGCTTTTATGATCACTTTAGTTGCCTTCTCGATGGGTACACCGCTCTCGACCAGTCTAACGAACTCGGCTGGGTGGGGGCCGAGTACTACAGGCACTATAAGCCCCTCTCTCCTCATCTCATCGGCCGCCTTAATAGTGGCCTTGTATAGGCGCCTATAATCATCTGCCTTCATCGCGCTTACCCCTAAAGACCACGAAGTCAAGTTGACGAGCCCGTAGAGCCATCCACCACTTTTTACGAACTTCCTAGCTAGGGCGCGGGGCCCCATACCCCTGAGAGGATTAACATGACCATGAACATCTCCTATCTTAAGCTCTTCCCCCTCCATGCACCTCACCAGGACCCCCTAGCAGAGACATTAATTCGCATAGGCTGGAGAGGACTGGTACATCTACTTGTCCCTCTCTGGAGTACTTAGACCTTATTAATATCGCTTGGAAGCCCGCGCTCATAACCTCCATAATGCACTCTGCTCTGTCGTCAACTAGGAAAACGCGGTCTCTGGGAACCTTGTACTTACGGCTCAGCCTTATCAGAGCTTCGCTCTTACTCTCTACGTCCCCTCCCGCTATGATTACTTCGTGGAAGTGCTCGTAAAGGCCTGCCAGCGCTATCCTCTGCCTCTTAAGACTTGGGATTCCGTCGTCCCACGTCATGCAGGCAACTACCAGCCCTCTTTCTCTAGACATCGAGAGAACCTCGTAAACGCATGGTAGAACTTTCGTACCCCCGATCCTCTCCCTCCAGTAAACCTCTAGCAGGCTTTTAGGGTCAAAATCCACGCCGACCTCTTCCAGTGCGGACTTTATGACCCTTAGTCTATCCCACACCCCCTCCCTCTCCATCTCATCCTCCAACCTGTACGCTACGTCAGCAAACCTCCCGAGAATCCCCCCTTTAAGCCCAGCTTCCTCCCCCGCACGCCGCCATACCGGTGGAAGGCACGAATAACTATCTACAAGAGTACCGTCAAAATCGAATGCCGCCACTTTCCATCTCGTTTAAACCACCCCGACCCGGCACTCGCCCGAGACTGACCAACACTTCAGGGAGCCCGTAGAGCTACTCCTCACCAACCAGAAAACTCTCCAAATCTCCATGAAAAACCTATCTCTAGGAGATGGGATCGGCGGGCCATCATGAACGTGGTATATACCCAGCATTTTAAGCCCTCTACTCTCAGCCTCCCGGATAACGCTTACTAGCTCGACAGGATCTAAGGAAAAACCGCTGTAGTTTAATGAGCAACGCGGCTTAACTGCGAAGAACGCTACGGGAGGTCTACCGAATAAAAGTATGGGCTCCTCTAAGCCTGCTGACAATAGCTCTGGTACTAGTTCCTCTGAGATTAACAGGTACCGCAAATCGCGGCACCCTAACTCCTCATCTTAAGTATATTCACGAACTCGTCTACCTCCTCCTTACTCCTAGCTAGCCTAGCTACCTTCACAGCGTCTCTAACGTTCCTGCTTATCTCAGACACTTTCTTAGCTATGTAGCGAGCTAGGTCGGGAGGTATGCCCTCCCTCTTGACGAGTACTGTAGTGGCTATCTCCACGAATTCCTCCCTAGTGTACTCCTTAAGCTTAAAGACGAGGAACCTAGACCTTATCTCCCACGGTATGCGTTCCTCCCTGTTGGCCGCCGCGAAAACCCAGCCCAGCCCCCGCTTCTCAACCCTCCCCTTATAAGCCGTTTTGACTATCCTGTTACTCTCCATCCAAGTGAGGAGGGCGCTCAGGTCTTTAGCGTCGTTAACCTTGTCGAGCTCGTCTATCAAGAGGTAGCGGGGCAGGTAATTGAAGATTATATCCCTGATACCAGCCTTAGTTGAGGTACCAGCCGTTATGAAGACGGCGCCGGGTAGGCGCTCTATTTCCTCTAAGAAGAGGCTCTTAGCCGAGGCTGGCGGGCCTACCAGGAGTATGTGAACGGGGCGGGGAGCTGTGAGAGAACGGATAAAGGCCTTCTTTATATCGTCGTACCCAACTATGCTATCAAATAAGTCAGGGGGTAGGTGCATCTTGGGTTTAGGGGGCTTGGGCTGCGGGAAGCCGCTGACAACCTTCTTAACGAGTTCGCGGTTAACTAGGCGGTAGAGTGGGCCTTTTTCGCACCACCCAACCTCCTCTACTATCCCCGCCGCGACTAGGCGGGGCATGTGGAAAGCTAGGCCGACGTCATACATCGTCCACATTGGTTCTTCGCCGAGCAGTTCTGCTACCTCTTCTTTCTCGACAGCTAGTAGTAGGCCCTCCCTAATTGTTGTATCTCTGGCTAGCTTAGATATAACCTCTATTAACCTACCGGTTTTCCCGTTCATTCCTCCTCACTCTTATGCCCATAGAAGGCCCAGAGTATTAGTAAGGGGAATATTATCGATAAGATAGCTAAGAGCTTAGACCTCTTCTTACCTTTCTTAGAATATAAATCCTGAACTCCCCGATACGCGGAGTATAATAGCCAGTAGACTGATGCAAACTTCGCCATATAGCTCGGGAAGAATATGTTAGTAGGTTTCTTTTTCTTCTTTTTACGCTTCGGCATGTTTACTCGTATTTCTAATCTTACGACTAGTTATTAAATACTTCTCATGTATTTCTCAAAGTTCTTCTAATATGTCCTTTTTAGAGCGCCTCTTGGACTTCCTCCTCTTCTTCTTGCTGGGGAATAACAGCTTCTTAGTGTGGTAAAGGGCTTTAGAGAATCTGTAGTACCTAGTTGCCTCCCTAGTCGTAGTCATACCCTTAAACAAGTGATACATTATCAGTAAGACCCTCTTCCACGGCTCCATCTTCTTCCTAGGCACACAACCACCAACTATACTTATGCACATCCCCTTAGTAGATTTTTTCGGTTTAATGAACTACTCTCTCATGAAAAGTGCGCATAAATCAGAGTTGCCACGTTTAGGAGGAGGGTCTCTTTCTGTAAAGGAAGCTATTAATATCTCTTTTCAATGTATAAGAAGGGCTGAAAACATGAGTGAAGGAGTACCCTCTAGAGAGGAATTACTTGCAATGCTCCAAGACGCCCAGAAAAAAGGGTGGCCTTCCGACTCTATAGCAGAGGCCTTTTACGAGGCGAGTATCGTATCGTTATGGTTAGAAGAGTTTGAAAGGTGTTGGAAAGCTTACACCTGCCTTGCAGCTTATGAGACCTTTAAGCAGGTATCAGCTGACCTAAAAGAGCTGAAGGGGAAAGAAGACATAATATCTCAGAAAGGAGTAATGGATGACTACCAGAAAGCCCAAGAAGAGATGAAAAGAGCTGCCGCGTACTGGAGCGCTGGAGACGAGGATAACGCTTTAAAGCACGCCTTAAAGGCCCGTGAACACCTAGATAAAGTCTTAAACGCAGTAATTGAGGAAGACACGAGGAGAGCTAAGGAGCTACTCCGCGAAGCCAACGAAATAATAGCTGAGATTAAACAACTAGAAATACCCATAATTTTAAGCTTTGACAAAGACCTCGAACCACATAGAAAAGCTATTGATGAAGCAGTCCAATTACTGAAGAAAAAGAGGCCGTCAGAGGCTAAAAGTAAGCTTGAAGAAGTAGTAGAAAAACTCAAGAAGCTGAGAGAAAAAGCTAAGGAAAAAAGAAAAAAAGTGCTACTTAGCACAGGCGTAGGAGCGGCTGGAATAGCTGCTTTAGGCTTAATTTATGCCCATAAGAAAGGAGTGCTACCCAAGATGCCGCTTCTCCTGGAAGAGGAGGAGGAAGAGGAGGAAGAAAAGGAGATTACAGTTTAAGATGAAAACTTCTTTTTTATTCTTATCCTCCATATTACGGAACTATGAGTGCAGATACTAACGCAGCTAGTACGGCTATCAACTTAGCGTCTTTATAGTGTTTCCGTAAAAGTAGCCATGTTATTAAGAATACGAGAGGAGGGGCGAATACGGGGTCAAAGGGGGGAATCACGGCTAAGTCTGCCAGGAGGTCTAATATTAGAGCGGCTACTAAAGCCTTCCTCCTATCTATCAACCCGAGGCTACTAGCCAGCGAGAGAACCCCACCATGGACTCCTTTACTCTTAGTCTTCTCTAGCCTGTCAAGGAGAGGGGGTAAAACCTCCTCTTCCTCTCCTTTTGCATTTTTCTTCATCAGGATCACTCAACATTATAGAAGTATAGAGTAAGAAAAATATTTCTACCTTCGCCGCCTTATATCACTGTATTGTGAGTTGCCCGCAAGAAAACGTGCATATTGAACAGCTTAACCATTCATAACCGAATGAATTGTAGACGGAGAGTTTAGGTGAACTCGTAGATTTTTGTCATTCTTCTTAAGAGAACAGGCTTCCATAGGTTCTCGGCATCTTACTTAGCAGGCTATTGGATAGTCGCCAGCAGGCTTACAACTTAGCTAGAACATTTGCTTCACCACATGCAATCAATATAAAATTTTATACGCTCTTGTAGCTGATGTGCATGGTATAGCTACCTCTGGAGGTGATGTGGGTAGCCTGGTTGGAGCTTTAGCGGTTATCTCCGGCGCGCCCCCACCCAACCCCATCAACCAGCCCTAGCAAACCTACGAACAAGCCAACCATTCAAAACAGCTACAAGAGCGATTTTATAAGCTCGATCTTTCGGCAAGTTATAAGAGTGATTACTAGTAAGTTAGTAAGCGGTGTTAAAAATGGATTTTGAAATACTGTCAAACGTCGCGGTTATAGCCGCTGTAGTTTTATTAGCTTATAGGTTACTCGTAGCCGCCGTGTTCGTCTGGCTGGCTAAACGGGTTAGAGGCCCCGTAAGTCTCTCAAGTTCAGATCTATTTTGGGTCGGTCTCGCAAGCCTCTTCGACACAGTTCTGGGTTTATTCGCGATAGCCATAGTGGCCTTCACGAGGAGGGGTAACGTGGAGACCGCGCAGAGAATAGTTTCTAGAATAACTACAGACCTCGATGAGGCCACTGACACGTTATCGGGGATTGAAGATGTTCGGATAGAGAACATAGCTAGAGACTTGAAGCTGGCTAGCTCCAAGCTGAAAGTGTTGGTGAAAGAGCCGGGTATAGGTTCTCCTAAATCCATAGAGATACTCGAGTCGATACAGTCCGTAGCCTTCACTCTAAGGGATAAAGCCGACGACCTCTCCTTAGAGACCGATGAGGCTAAAAAAGACGCGTTGGCCTCCTTAATGGAGAAAAGAATAGAAAAACTGAAAAAAGCTTTAGAGGAGCTCATGGAGGTAGTGACCTAGCCCAGCTCGAGGAACAGCTTACCCTTAGACTCTTTCTCCTCAATCTTAACGTGCCTCCAATCACCCACTACTGAGACCGCTTTACCCTTCTTAGCCATGACATACTGGTAAGCGGATAAAGCGGCTATAGCCCCGGTACCAGCAGCTATAACCGCCTGTTTAAATGGGGCGTCGGTGACGTCACCAGCCGCGAAAACGCCCTCCCTACTAGTGCGGCAGTACTTATCCACGACGACCTCCCCCTTCTCGTTGAGTTCTACAAAGCCTTTAACCAGATCTGTCTTGGCTACGTAGCCCATCTCCACGAACACTCCATCGACCTCCAGAGTCCTGAGGGTACCCGTGCCCCGCTCCTTAACCACCAAGCCTGTAACTCTCTTCTCGCCTAGCACCTCCACGGGTTCGCAGCCAGCCACTTCTTCCACGTTACCCTTAGACCTGACTAGCGATAGTAGGTCTCCCTTCACGCCCGGAGTCTTACCCGGGTACACCCAGTAAACCTTATCCGCGTAGTCGCTCAGCAGTAGGACACTCTCCGCGCCGTGGTGACCCCAGCCCACCAAGGCGACCTTCTTACCCCTGTAGAGGGCTGCGTCGCAGACTACGCAGTATGATACTCCGCGTCCCTTCAGCCTGTCCTCTCCAGGAATGTTCATTTCTCTTGGGGACTTCCCGAAGGCTAGTATCAGCGCTAGGGCCTCGTACTCCCCTGTCAGGGTTTTGACGTAGAACTTGCCGTCCCTCTCCCCCACCTCTACGACCTCGTCGTAGACTACCTCCGCGCCGTACAGCCTCGCCTGCTCCTCCACCGTCTTAACCAAGTCGTATCCGCTGATAGACTTGAAGCCGGGGAAGTTCTGTATCTCTGGCGCGAGGAGGAGCTGTCCCCCCAGATCCCTCGAAACAACTAGGGTCTTCATCTTCTGCCTAGCAGAGTAGAGCGCCGCCGTCAACCCCGCAATACCGGCCCCAATTATCACTACGTCGTACACACAACCACCTAGGCGAGTAATGAACAACTCGTTAAATACTGCTTCCTCCAGATACTTACACATCCAGCGAGCTACTCAAACCCAGCCTTTCTAGAAAACTCACTTCATAGCCTCGTAAATTCTAGGCGAAGTATCCTTCAACAAACTTCGTAGCGAGTACGAAAGCGCCAGGACGAGCATATAAGACCCAAAACGTGGCAAAGATAAGGGACTCCCCGAGAAGTGAAAGAGGGCTATGAAGAATGCATGGCTTAGGAGACTGGTGACCGGGCAGTCAAAAACAGAGCCCCCAATTATCTGGGCAGGTAATGAATAATTCGTTAAACCTACCTCCAAGTATATACATAAAAAGGTATAGCTCGCGTGAGAATTCGTAGGAATATAAGCCCAGGCAGGGACTCTGCAATGCCAGGCGATAAACGACAAGTAAAAGCCGTAATCATATATGACTCCCAGAGGAAGAACGGAGCAACAGCTCGAATAGTCCAGGTAGTACTCCAAACACTACGCCGACACGGAATACAGGTAGAAGCGGCGCGTCCAAGCCAGGCGAAAATAGAAGACCAGGAACTCGTAGTTATAGGATCGCCAATCTATGAGGAACACGTTATGAAGACAATAACCAACTACATAGACGAAAACAGGGAGAAGTTAGCCAGTAAAGTAGTCGCGGTATTCATCGTATGCATAGCATTAGCCAGCAAGCTAGGCAAACTCTACGCGGAGAAACACTACCTACCACAACTAATCAAACGGCTAACCCGAGAGCCAGACGCAGTGGCAATGTTCCGAGGATGGTTACTACACCCAAACCCAGAAGCCCTACACCAAGCCGAGAAATGGGCCCTAAAAATAGCCCAGGTAGTTAAAGCCATAAAAGACCTAGGAACCTAACGAGACAATCAAGAAACTCTCCTATCAGTAAAAGAATGACAAGCAAAATGCGGGATAAATTCTTAGTTAGAGGGTAAGGAGGTATCGGTGTAAAAGAGGGTGGAATAACGATTGCGACGAGACCTAGTTATATGCATTGACTTTTCTGGGAACAGAGAAAGAGTGTACGGATTAGTGGCAGCGAGGAAGGGGGATTTAGCGAGGCTGGCAGCCCTGCTACCATTATTCCCTCACTACTCAGATATTAAGACTAAGCTCAGCAAGAAAAAAGCTCTCAAACTCTTCCCCAGGAGACTCGCTAGGGCTAAGCCCTACCTAGTCGAACTCGTAGTTTCAAAAAATCTTGATGATATCCTGTCCGCGTTAAGAAAGTTACAGCCTAAAGTGTACGAAGCCTATGCCGACATCCACGTATTTAAGGCTGTGAGGAGTGCACTTCCCAACATACCTGTGAGAACTGAGGATAAAAGGAGGTTAAAGGGTGGGAAGCCCGGCGTGCTCACTCTCTTTAACATTGTGGACTTAGCAATGAACTACTATAAGAAGTATGGAAAATCCCCCCTCTCATCGAAGACCCCCTAATAGGGGTCCACTCGAGCTGGGATCATCTCCGTAATAATTTAAAGAGGTGCTAGCATAATAAAGGTAGCGTTCTAATGAGCCAGTCCCATTTAGAATATAAAGGCTTTTTCGCGAAAAGTATGTAGTGAGGGGCTGCAGTGTACGCATAGGGATAAGCAACGGCAATCATAAAGTTAGGGGCGTGGTTGTGGTTACTGGTTTATGCTGTTACTCTTCTTCCATAGGAAGCTTCAACCCATAACCACTCAGAGAAACAGGGACCCCCTCCCTTTCTATCCTAAATGGGGCGGGCTCGCTTGTTCAAAACCAATTTATAAGGGTAAGGAATAAATGGCAAGGAGGGGGAGGCGACACCTGGAGGATATCTGGCTCACCTCTCGCCGGTGTACACTGATACACGGCTACCGCCTCCCTCCCCCCGCGAGTAGTGTTTTAGTTTGTTTCGGCGCGTTTCTCCGAGTTTTAGAGCTTGTTAAGAAGTTGTAGCTGTTAGGACACCTATATAGCTATTCTCGTGGTAGTGTCTATTGGTGGAAGTTGTGAGTGGTAACTACCCCAGCCTCTTGAAGCGCCGCGCTGAGTCTATGATGAGGTTGGCTGAGAGGCTCCTAGGTGAGGGAGAGTACGACCTAGCAGTACTCAACGCTGAGTATGCTGCACAGCTCTACGTCAAAGCCGTTCTCTACAGGTTAACCGGGGAGGAGTGGAGGGGACACGGCGTTAGGACGCTACTCGGAGTAGTAGCTATGATAGCCGGGGAGGAGGGGCTGGAGGGCGTGAGGGAGAAAGTCGTAGACTTCACGAGGAGGAACCGGAGGATCCTAGCCGAGCTGGAGGAGGCACATACACGCTCGGTATACGGGGCGTTCGAGTACAGTAGGGAGCAGGCGGCCGCCATCGTGGACATCGCCAAGTCAGTAATAGCCCTCATGAAGGAGATAGAAAACGAAGTATTTGGGGGAGGCTAGCCGAGATGACCGGTAAGCTGAGCCCCCTCCGAGTAATAGCCAAGTGGAGGAGGGACGTCAAGTTAATAAGCGAAGCCGTAAAGGAGGCGTGCCCATCAGCCGAAGTATACATCACGGGAGGAGCGGCCGAGAACAGGCTAACCGTTACGAGCGACATAGACGTACTAGTAGTCCTACCATACAAGCCCAGCTTCGCCGAGTCAGTAGAGCTACGCGTCAAAATCCTGGAAAAAGCCGAGGAACTCGGACTCCCACCCTACGCACCAGTAGAACTCCACATAATAGGTAGGGAAGAACTCGAAAGTTACTTGAAGAAGGGCAAAGTGATCCTAGTCGAGAGTCTCAATCCCGATAAGCTAAGGAAGAAACGGAAAAATAATTAGAATCACGCCAAACCTACTACAACTAGTCCTGGCACCCTCTTAAAGTCTTCGTCAAACGTAGCTATTGGTACACCTAGTCTTAAAGCTATCGCGGCATGTATGGCATCGGCTGTTAGAAGTCCATACCTAGATATTATCTCTAAGCTCTTTTCGTAGTCTTCCTTCGCTACGTGAGTCCACGCTAAACCGCTAAGTCTATCTAAATACTCACAGAACTTTAGTAAAACCTTAGAACATTCTTCTCTAAAAGCTTTGTCTTTAACAAGCTTTCTCCTAAACTCCCAGTACTTAACGACGCCTAGCTCAGACGCCTTAGCGAAGAGTAATTTAAACGCCACCTCCTCTACGGTCAAAATAGAGACATACCCTATAGTATCTCCTGTCTCGACGCTCTCAAGTATTCTCTCAGCCTGGTCTGCCCATTTCCCGTCGAGAAATAAGTGAAGAAAGACCGAGGAGTCCAGGTAAAGCCTCAAGGCCTGTACACCCAGTAAGCCTCTTCGAGTTCCTCGAGTGATAATCTAGGTTTCACTATCCCTCTCATAGACTTCGTAAAGGACTTCTTCTCAGCCAAGTACTTCTTCAGAGCCCTCCTCATTATCTCAGCCTTAGACACCCCAAGCGCTCTTGAAAGCTTCTCAAGCTCTACGTATGTTTCTTCATCAAGCCTGACTAATACCTGCATACTATCATAAAGTGATATCAGATAACATATATTGATTTCTCTTTTACGTATTCTATCATTCCTATTAGGAAAAGGTTTGCCTGGAAATGTAGTGCAGTTTTGCAACCCCAAAACTGCATAAAATACTGGATTATCAAATGCCTCTTCTAGAGGGAAGGTCTTAAGAGTAGGCGTTAAAGCTGCCTTCTAAGTGGTTTAGAGGCTCACCGATTTCTCTTTACAGGGAGA
>Ga0180302_10000365_pt1 | contig 19232 bp, 19 predicted proteins | sample GuaBasSediGuay17_FD_121794 | JGI IMG/M metagenome (GOLD analysis project Ga0180302, IMG submission 121794) | Subseafloor sediment microbial communities from Guaymas Basin, Gulf of California, Mexico - Guay17, Core 4571-4, 12-15 cm | ecosystem: Environmental > Aquatic > Marine > Hydrothermal... | reverse complement strand
AATTTTTAATTGGTGGCTGGGCTTTAGGTGCTTTGCACTCATGTGCTATACAACGCTTCACTACTAATAGCTCTTGCCCAGCCACCTCTTCTAAGGGTACGTAGAATTATGAAACGCTCTCTTTTTGTTCCTTAAGGAATATAAGGAAGAGTTTTAGTTTACTATGGTTAGATAGAAGTTGGCAACTCCAAATGTCGAGGGTGGTCTCATGTCTTCACACGTGTCTCCAATAAGTCCTTTGGGGTTTAAAAGAATAGGTTTACACTCGCACATAAAGGGCCTTGGACTGCAGAACGGAAAAGCTCTTCCAGTAGCTGATGGATTTGTAGGACAAGTGAAGGCTAGAGAGGCTGCTGGGATAGTAGTCGAAATGATAAAGGGAGGAAAGATGGCTGGAAAGGGAATACTACTCGCTGGTCCACCTGGAACTGGAAAGACAGCATTAGCCGTAGCGATAGCTAAAGAACTCGGTGAAGATACACCGTTTATGGTGTTATCAGGTTCTGAAGTGTACTCCTCAGAAATGAAGAAGACTGAAGTGCTAATGCAGGCTATGAGAAAAGCTATAGGAACTAGGATTAGAGAGTTTCGTAAAGTATACGAGGGAATGGTTAAGGATCTTAACATAAAGTTTGATAGGCATCCCTATAACCCTTATCAGCAGATACCGGTAGGCGCCACCATAACGTTGAAAACTGCTGACGAGGAGAGGTCGTTAAGGGTTGATGAAACAGTAACGACAGAGCTTATCAGTAAAGGTGTCTCGATAGGCGACGTCATATGGATAGATGCTGAGACTGGTAGAATAGCTAAAGTTGGGAGGGCTGTGGAGGCTGAGACAAAATATGATATAGAGAGTGAAAGGAGAGTACCCGTGCCTAAGGGTCCAATATTAAAAGAGAAAGAGTTCATCCACACTGTAACCTTGCACGACTTAGATGTTATGCATGCAAGGAGTGGTAGTATATTCAGCTTGCTCTTTGGTGGAAGAGAAGAAAGAGAAATACCACCAGAGGTTAGACAAAGGGTTGACGAAATGGTTAAAAGGTGGGTTGACGAAGGACATGCTGAGATAATACCTGGAGTTCTCTTCATAGACGACGTTCACATGCTTGACATAGAGGCCTTCAGCTTCCTCTCAAGGGCTATGGAGAGCGAGTTAGCCCCAATCATAATATTGGCAAGCAATAGAGGGTTTACTAGGATCAGGGGTACTGACATAATAGCGCCACACGGAATACCCTTAGATCTGCTTGATAGATTACTCATAATAGAGACTAAGCCGTATACTCCTGAGGAAATACGAGAGATCATAAAAATCAGAGCTCATGAAGAGGAAGTCGAGCTATCTGAAGAGGCGCTTAAAGAGTTGACTAAAATAGGTAGCGAGAGAAGTTTGAGGTATGCCGTTCAACTACTATCGCCTGCCGTCATAATAGCCTCTAATAGGGGGTCTAAGAAAGTAGAAGCACAAGACGTTAGAAGGGCTCTTGAACTGTTTGCCGACGTTAAAGAGTCAGCGAAGTACTTGAAAGAACACGAAGAAGCTTTCCTTAAGTGAAGCGGTCACCTTACGCTTTTCTTTTTTATAAGCTTCTTCCAGTCAATTACATTAGCTATTGTTGCTAAGATTATTACTTGACCAAGATCAAGGTAACTAGTCTCATATTGATATTTATTCAAGCGAACAGTGTATATTAATGGCATTACTTTTATAGAGTACCCTCTTATGTTGCTGGCTATTAACGTTCCATAGTGAAACACTACAAAGGCTATAGCTGTTAATAATGTTAAATATTTGCCTAGACTTATGTCAAGAGATAATAAAATTAAAGACACTAACCAGAGGACTAGGTTAACTAAGGCAACTCTCCAGTAGAGGTACCAAGGGTATTCCCTGATCCACGGGTATCCGCCATGGCTTAAGATCTTCTCAATAGGAAAGCTGAACGCTAAACCCGATAACACTATTATAATTAGTAGACTTAACGTCACAGCTATCGAGTCCTGTTTTAAGGTAACCATAGTCTCACACTCGGCAACTTAAAAGTTAAGACGACGTTAGCTATTAACAAAGCGGCAAAATAAACGCTCACAATAGCGCTGACATTTTTGACTAGGCTTTTGTTCTTTAACTTGCTCCTGAGCAACCACACGAGCATTTGTCCACCGTCAAAGGGGTATAGTGGAAGAGCGTTTATCACAGCAATACTCGAGGACAACATCGTAATCCATAGAACTAGTCTCTGGACATAATGTGAGAAAATCGTGTTAGCTTGTAGAGACAGAGGCAGTGGAATCTTAGTTGAGTATCGTTGACTTAGCCTTATCCCTAAGAACCCCTTACTAGAATTCCTAGGGTCAGGGGCTAGTGTCAGTGTAATCCTTACCTTCTCGTCTCCTCTGATCACTGTGACTTCTACAGAGTCACCGGGCTTAGTTCTCTTCATGAACTCTGATAAGTCCTCAGGACTCTCTATTGGAACTCCATTCATCGACACTATTATGTCATATGGCTTAAGCGAATCATGAGCTGGATAGCCCTTTAAAGTTTCCTCTACTACAATTCCAGGAGTCGGAGTGAAGAGTGCAGAGAACAACACAGAGACTATCAAAGCTATTAGGTAATTTGACGTTGAACCCACCGATAACACTCTAAACTTCGATAGTAAGCTAGACTTACTAAACTCGTCTTCATCTGGCTCTACGAAACCTCCGAAGAAGACAAAGGCCATGAAGAACCCGGATGAAACTATAGGAATTTTCTCTGATGCCGCGACAACTCCGTGGGCTAACTCATGGCTTACTAAGACTATGAACACTCCTATAATGAAGTATGGTAATGACTCGATGCCTAGAGTCACTCCTGGGATTATGGGTATAAAAGGCGATGCCTCGCTTTGCTTGTAAAGTAGTTTATACAAGTTATCATGCAACAGGTACACTCCTATACTCATCAACACTAAGGTCACTGGTATGCTGATCGTTGAGAAAACCTTAAGAGCCTTAACCCATTTAGTTCCAACTCTCTTTATAATAATATTAAATTTTTTTGTCTTAACTATTAAAATTCCATTATCAAAAGTTATATCAACTCTTTTCTTCAAATAGCTAGTCAAGATGTAACCTAATATTAAATATCCTGCTAAGAACACTAGAAGCGGTCCAAGTATTCTTCCGCTGTCAGAGTAGTCAAAACCTATACTCAAGCCCACACCCTACCTCAATGTTATGAATATAACTCTCTTTAAGGAGTTTAAGTACTTTATCTCTAGCTTCAATTCCAGTACAATAGAGGGGTATTATCACTCTCACGTTAAGGTCCTCACTTAACGACCTCAAATCATTAAGAGTGAGGACATCATAAGCTGACAGGTGAAGACCGCCGACTATTCCGTAAACGCTTTTGACCTTTAACTCGCTGACTACATGCTTAATGACGTTCACTACGCCCACATGAGAGCAGGGGATTATCAATACCAATCCTAGCTTAGTGTTTACGACCAACACTAACTCACCTCTAGGCCCTAAAGGGGACAATATGAGACAGCAGTCAGATATTTGTGTAGTATTGAACACTTTGACGACGTTTTTCGTTAAGAAGTTTACTTTAACGTTAGGCGAGGATAATAGTGTGACGCTTGATATCTCTTTCATGATCTCCCTAAAAGAGCCTATAAGTCCTCTAGAATCCATTGGAAGCACTATGATGTCAATGTCAGATAGCCTATAACCCAATCTCATCAAGTTGTTAATTAACGCTGAGTGAGAGGGACCTAGACCGAATAGCATTCTAAAGAAAACTTTGGGGCTTTGGACTTCTAAGAGTAGCGAGAGTCCGTGAACTGGTATCATATCGTCTCTAGTAGACTCAGTGTCGACGACTACATACAGTTTTAATGAACACTCACTAAGTTGCACAATTACGTAAACACCGTTTAACAATATAAGAGTAGAGTTGAGAAGTCAATTGGGTGAAGTAGCTTGAGTTACGAGTTCAAGTTCATAAAGAATTGGAGAGAACTTTCTCGAAGCGACGAGATCTTGACATTGCTAAAGCTACTCGAAGAAGGGTTAAAGGCGGCAGATCCAGAAATAGCAGTGAGGAATTCGATATCCATTGTTAATGATAAGTTAAGAGTGCTTGACAAGGAGTTCGACTTAAACAAGTTTACAGAAGTGATCGTAGTCGGCGCAGGTAAAGCATCTGGAAGCATGGCTCAAGCGCTTGAGGAAGTGCTTGGGGACAGAATCGATGAGGGGATCGTCATAGTTCCTAAGGAGACTGTTCTCAAGCATAAGTTAAGGAGAATTAAGTTGTGGGGGGCTGATCATCCTCTTCCTTCTCAGAGAGGCGTTGAGGGATCCTTGAGAATAGCGGAGTTGTTGAAGGGAGGTCATGAGAAGAGGTTAGTCATAGCCTTATTTTCAGGCGGGGGCTCAGCTCTCATGCCGTTACCTCCTGAGGGGATAAGCATAGAAGAGAAAAGAGAAACAACTGAATTGTTGTTGAAGTGTGGCGCAAAGATAGACGAAGTCAACGCTGTTAGGAAACACATCTCAAGACTTAAAGGAGGACAGTTGGCAAGGTTAGCGTATCCTTCAACAGTCATAGGCCTAATGATATCGGACGTAGTCGGAGATAAACTCGACGTCATAGCATCAGGTCCTACAGCTCCAGATACATCGACGTTCGAGGAGGCGTTAAAAGTCCTCAGAAAATACGGAATATATAACAGAGTTCCTAAGAGCGTCCTTGATCACTTGAGGCGTGGAGCTAAAGGACTTGTGTTAGAGACTCCCAAGCCTGGAGATGAAGTGTTCAACAAAGTGTATAACTTCGTGATAGCGAGTAACAGAACATCGTTAATGGCGATGGCTAAGAAGGCTCAAGCTCTAGGCTTGAACTACTTATTCCTCACCTCTATGATAGAAGGAGAGGCTAGGCACGTTGGGAAAGTAATAGCTTCAATATGTAAGGAAGTTAAGGTCAGTAATCTGCCTGTTAAGAAGCCTGCAGTAATTTTAGCTGGCGGAGAAACTACAGTGACCGTGGTGGGAAAGGGAAGAGGGGGGAGGAATCAAGAGTTAGCTCTCTCAGCCTCTATTGAAATTAAGGGGGTTGAAGGAATATACGTAGTCTCTCTCGGGAGTGATGGAATAGACGGAATTACTGACGCCGCTGGCGCAGTAGTCAACGGCAAGACGTGTCTGATAGCTGAACGTAAAGGCATTGACCCTGATCAATACTTGCTTGACAATAACAGTTACGAGTTCTTTAAAGAAGTGGGTGGACTTATATACACAGGTTACACGGGAACTAATGTTAACGACTTTATCGTTAGCCTAATAACCTAGTTTTATTCCCAACCTCTTTTCAAAGTAGTCCTTTATCTTCTTCTTTATTTGCTCAGGTATTTCTCGCTTGAAGGGAAACTCTTCTGAGTTAGCTACTCTCCTCACAAAGGTCTCGACTATAATGCCCATGTTCTCGAGAGCCTTTGGAGCTATGTACTCCAATGAGTCTAAAGGAGTGTGTATGAAGTAGCTCGAGCCCCCTCCCCTAAAGAAAGACACTGACGGAACGCCCTTTGAAGCGAAGGACACCGAGTCAGAGCTCATGATATCGGATGACGTGTTGATGCGTATTCCCAATTCCTTACCTAAGAACTCGACGTAGTGTTTTATCTCATCTGGTCCCGTTACAACGCATGAGAACGTTCCCAAAGCTTGACCGTGAACGTCTAAGTTTACCATCAGTTTTATTTTCTCAAGTTCATCCTTGTGTTCGCTCACATAGTTTCTTGAACCTATTAATCCTAGTTCCTCGGCGCCGAAGAAGACGAACTTTAACGTCCTTTTAACCTTCTCTTTAGAAAATATCCTTGCTAATTCTAAGAGCATAGCTGTTCCACCCAAGTTATCGCAAGCCCCTATAGTTTCCCTCTCGCTATCGTAATGTGCTCCAATTAGGATGGTTTCATCTGGATAGTCACTGCCATCTATAACCCCGATGACGTTTTGGGATTTAGACTTGATGATTTTCTGTCTTAATATTAACTTCACCTTACTTGGCCTAGACCTATACAGGTAAAGAGCGTCCTCGTACTTTATCCTAACCATTGGCAAGTTGCCGTATTTCTGCCATGCTATCATTAAATCAGTTCGCGAGGGTTCTCTAGCTGGATTACTCTCAACTCTAATTACTCCTTTCACTCCAAGCTTTATTAACTTCTTAAAAGCTTCAAGGTCAAACTTACCGTAGTAGACTACTATCTTCCCTTTAGCGCTTTTCAAAAACCTCATGCTATAATCCTCAGTGAAGACGAGCTTGCCCTCAACTCCCTCAACACCGGTGTCTTTTGAGAGCCCTACTCCTGAACACTCTATCTCTTTACCATTAACTATGACCTTTGCCTCCCTAATCCTATACGTAGTCACGTCGAACTCCTCGCTCGTGACAGTTAAACCAAAACTCTTAAGGTAGTTGGCTATTCTCTCAGCAGCAAGTTTTTCTCCCTCGGTTCCTGCGAACCTTTCAAAGGCTAGAGACTCCAAGAACTTAAAGGCCTCTTCACCTGAGAACTCGAAACTCAACTTCTCACCTTTCGTTTAGATTTAACTTTTTCAATTCTTTCCTTAATTCTCTCGACTATATCATCTAATATCTTCTTGTCGCGTTGAGCGACGCCAGCTCTCTTTATGAGAGCTATCCCTTTCTCTGACACCTTGTAGAGGTAGGAGTAGAGTTCATCGTAAACGCGCTCAACTATCATGTACCTCTTGATGTACCCTAAGTTTGCTAATCTTTCAAGCCTTTCAGCTAGCTCGTATGAAAAAACAAGTCCTTCGGAGTTCATCACCTCAAATTCAAGTCCCATCCTTACTCCTCTTTTCTGGGCTCTATAAATTAGCTTATGGAGATTTTCCTCCTCAACTTCGAGTCCAAGTTCCGTGAGCTTCACTAGTAAGTATATTATTTTCCTATCTTTTGAATCAGGCCTATAAGTCATCCTCTTGACACCTAATAAATGAAGCGAGTGTGTAAATAGGTTAAATATAATTAAGTTTTTCTATTTAACTTTAACAACATGACACCCTTAACTGAATGTGAGATTTGCAATAAAAAAGTTAGCAAAATTAATGTATGTAACATATGTGGAAGACAAGTTTGTAATATTCACTACGACACAATTAGAGGCATATGTGAGGTGTGTAAACTAACACTATGTGAAATCTGCCAAGAATACCTAGCCGCTGGGGTATGTTCCATTTGTGGTCGATTAGTTTGTGAAGACTGTTCGGTTAAGGAAAAAGCGGCGAATATGCCTAGAATGCTTTAAAAGTAAGAAGTCATCAATAAGAATAAGGTAGGTGCTTACGTCATGAAGTCTCTAAAACTATTAGTCCTATTATTCATAATGGTTACAGTTGATTCAAGCTTAATAGGCGTAACTCCGATAATTGTGAGGGCTAAGGACAACGGAGTAATTATAGTACGGTCGATTACTGACTACTTAGCGCTAGTTCCAATGGCTTTGAAACTAAATTGCCCTATACTGTTAGAAGGAGATGTCTCCGAGAAGACGTTTTTGAAATACTATCCCAGCTCGACAACGCTAAAAATCGATGTCAAAAACGCCACTAGCTACCTGGACTTCACTCTTTCTCGTTCTACAAGTAATACTTTGATAGTAGCTAATACGACTAATGTTTACAAATTAACAGTAATAAGCGTTTTCGCGTCTAGAAAACTATACCCAGTGTTCTTAGTTAATAAAGAGTCTGAACTCAAGTCGATCGCTCAGAGAGTTGGAAGCAAAAATTTAATATGCTTTGGAGTAACTGAACGTATCTTAAAAAGACAAAGCGTAAGTTACAAGCTAGTCGACTTAGATTACTTCATGAAAGGGCTGAATGACCAAGTCGTGCAGAAAGAGCTTTTAACAGTTGGAATAGTTGATGATGAGTTTCTCCCATTAATAGCTTACTACGTAGGGGCTAGGAAGTGTCTAGTCAAGTTGCTCACCCTAGATGAATTGCTCAATTCTAAAAAGTTGTCTAACATTATAAAAGAACATGGAGTTAAGAAGCTAGTTCTAGTCGCATCTCTTAATAGCTTAAGAAAAAGCCCTGGAAAGGGCAACTTAGTAAACATAGTTTATAAGTCAGCGATAGAGGCTTACGGAGACCGTTACTTGAAGGTTAGTGTGGGAGTATTAAGTGGGGTGACGTTCGAGGACGCACTGGCTTTCACTATGAGGAACTTATTCTATGATAGATTAATAGGTCAGTGGAAAAAGCGTTTAGTCGCCATATACATGAGTGAAGGGATGGCATTAGCTAAGAAGATGCTCAGAATAGCGACCAACGCTAACTTAACGGTAAACCAGGTAGTCTCCGAAAAGGCTAAGGTAAACGAGTACTATGAGGCTGTAAGAATACTGTCCTCTGGCAGTCTAATCACGTACATAAATCTACACGGAAATCCGCTAGCAATGTCTCCTATGCAGATAGGTCCTACTCTATTTAGCGGCATAAAGTATGGTCGAGGAGTACCATACACATCTCCTACCATAGTGTTGACGTTTTCCTGTGACACAGTTAGGTTTCATTACCCTTACCTTAGGGAACCCGAAGAGAGTATAGCACTGTCCTTTATAGCCAGAGGAGCTGTTGCCTACGTAGGAGCCGCGACTCTTGAATTCTCGTCGGGAGTAGAAATCGATACAGCACATACTGAGTTAATTCTCACTCTGCTGTTCCAAGGAAAAGAACTAGGAGAAATAATCAGGATAGTCAACAACCTTCACATAGCGAGTAATAAGGACATAGAGCCTCACTTAGCTGCCTACACAGTACTACTAGGCGATCCTCTGTTAAGGATAAAGCCTACGATAACAGAGAGACTCTGCTCTTTAGAGACAATAGAGCCCAATAAGAGGTACATAATTAAAGTATTAACTAAGACTCCAGTCATTTACCTCGAAATTCCAGTTAACATAAAGTCAGACGACATAAAGAAGGTAGAAATAATAGATAGAAACATAGCTAGTTGGGACTTCGTTGAGAAGCTTGGAGAGAAGAGTTTAATCTGCATCTTTGTAACTAGGGAACTCTCCTTGGAGGTTGGAGACTTCGAACCAGGCGATACTATTAAGGTTAAGGTTGTGGTCAAGGAGTCAGAGTGGATCCTCTACTTAATACCAATAGTCGTAATAGCCATCGCTGTTGTAATTTACTTGATCGAGAAGAAGAAGTCAAGGCTTTAAAACTACTACGTAGCGCATCCTCACCTTACCGGGTCGTTTCACTATCTCTATTCCCTTATAATCAGATAAATGCAAGTGTATTTTTATGGTACTGAGGTTTATCTTACCTCTCCTAGCCTCTCTCCTTATTTCGTCCATGAGGAACTCTATGACTCTCTTTATGGGTTCTCCCTTAGCCATTAACTCGTTCACTCTTTCACTGTATATCTTGACGATCTTATCGTCACTATACCACCTTATCATATACGACGCATAGAATATGCCTAGGAGTATAGTTAACATAGCGTAGTAGAGCAGAGAATTGACTTTCAGGACTGTAACTAAGATCAAGTTAACGATGAACACCGCAAAGCCACAGATAGACAATATTGACGACAATTTGTTCAGCTTAATCACTGTTGAATACTTTGGGTCTCTACGTGGCATTTCGCTGATCTCGTTAACTACTCTGCGAAGCGCTTTAGGCTTAACTGGTATTCCGGGGACTTTAGTATGCTTAAGCTCTCTTTCAAACTTAATGAACTCGGAAGTCCTCCCTATTCTACAAGCGTCTAGCGCTTCTATCATCCTAACGATGGATTTTATTCTACTAATTCTCTCGTTCATGTCCTCTCCCCTTTAGAAAAAGTTCTCAATGCTAACCTTCTTAGTGCTTGATAGAGAGTCAACTTCTCTCTTTACGACTTTCTTGAAGTCCTCCTCTAGAATATTTCTCATCTTAGGGTTATAAAGGGCTGCTGCTGGGTGATACGTAGGGATCACCTTAATTGATACATCATTAACTCTTATTGAGAAAACTCTTCCCCTGACTCGACTTATGCTAGTAACTCGTATGCCGCATTTAGATAAAATGTACTTCGTGCTATGCCTGCCTAAAGTCACGATGAGCTTAGGCATTAACAACTCTATTTGTCTATCTAGGTAAGGAGAACATGCCTCGACTTCATCAGGGAGAGGGTCTCTGTTTTGAGGAGGTCTACACTTAATCAAGTTAGTTATGTAAACCTCACTCCTCCTTAACCCGATACTGCTTAACAACTCTGTTAAGAGCTTACCAGCAGCTCCTACGAAAGGTCTTCCCTCTAGATCCTCCATCCTCCCAGGAGCCTCTCCAATGAACATGATTTTGGTGTTTAAGGATCCCTCTCCAGGAACAGCGTTCTTCCTACTCTTCCAGAGTCTACACTTCTTACACTCAAGCACTTCTCTGACTAACTTCTTGTATTCGTCACTGAGCTCCATCATACCTCAATTACCACTATAGCTTCATTTTCTTCAGCTATAACCCTAACGGTTGAACCACTCCTCACTACGTCAAGGTATTTGACTGGAAATCCATCTACTAATGGTATTGAAGAAAGAACACAACCTATCACGATTATAGGCTCACTTTTCACGTTTACTATAGCTAAAGGAGCTAGACCTTTCTTAGCTAATCTGTATATTATGTAGGAACCTACAGTACTCCCCTTACCGTAAGGAAAGAATAGTACCTTTCCAGATACAGCCTTACCTTCAAGTGGATGACCTCTTTCAACTACTCTCCCACTCTCTGGATCTATGCCGCCATAAAAGGATATAGGTTCCTTAGATACTAAGGCTTCTCCGTATGCCTCTCCTTGAACAAGGCTTCTACACTTCACTACTTTCTTCAAGTGAAAGCCCACCTCAGAATCTCGTTAAGAGACATCAGTCGAACGCTATAACCCTGAGATGACAAGTAATATGCGGCTTTAGCTGAATCGACAACTACTCTCTCAACTCCCATAGCTCTTAAGTCGCATACTACCATACACGTATCGTTGTAAACCTCTAAGTTGTATTTCCTCAACTTAACTAACGAGAGACTGTCATTCAATGACCTAGGGAGAAATACGATGATTCTTCTACGAGACCTGCCCTTAGACTTTATGACATTTATGACGCTGTGAAGTTCACGATCAGACATATGAGGACAGCCTAGTACAACAGCGTCGACATCGTCTAAATCTATTGACAGTTTCTCATAGCTCTCCCTCAATTCTATCTCATCAATTTTCACTGTCTCTACATTTTCAGGCAAACTTTTCGGCGCTTCGGGCGAAATCTTATCTATTAGCGCTAACCCAATCCCCCCAGCCGTTCCGATCCCAGCTAAGAAGAGTCTTAAGTCATAGTTGTCTTTAAGGAAATGTTCGACTCCCTTTATGTAAGGAACTCCACTCTTAACTGTTGACCCTATGTGGAACCCTATGAGTCCAGGCAGTTGAGAGAGCTTTGAGTCCTTCCGAAGCTCACAGATTACACAAATAGTCGGCTTCCTAGACTCATCGGTCCTCAAGTCGACATAGGGCGCTCTCCCGACTATTCCCTCAAACAGAGCTAGGGGTCCACCCTCTCTGTTGGTCCTAGCTCCTAAGACGCTGTTAGCGTACAATATAGCATTACTCTCTCCCCATGCCACTTGTTCTCCGAAACTAGGAGGTTCGATCAAGTAAGGTATGCACGTTAGCAGTGGCTCTGCTCCCATGGACCTAAGACAATTAATTATTCTATTCTGCTTTTCTACATAAGTCCTAGGCAAGTTCATGAATTTCCATAACTTTAAGTCCATACCAGCAGGGTTTAGGGATGTAGGAACAGAGAAAGCCCCCTTACTAGTAAAAAGTTCTTCTATCAGCTCAAGACCCGCGTCCCCTATGTTTTTATAGGAAATCCCCGAAACATGTGCCTTAGTCACTTTAATTAGTCTCTCAGCTCCAAGAACCTCTCCGACTTTAACTACTATTTCAAGAGCTCTTTGCCTCACTACACCTTCATGGCCCTCTAGTATTCTCTCTTCCTCTTTAGTTAGATACATTAAGTCTAGCCTCTCCTCTCTCTTGTAGTTTCAATAGGTAATGGATAAATTACTGGAGTCTGCAATCCCTGCGTCCCTCCCAATATGAGCACTATTCTAGCCCCCTCTTTCTCGACTATACTCTTTAATGTCTCTAAGTAGAGGTAGTTGACTAGCGCATCAGTGTTATTAACTCCTAGAATCTCCGCGATCATCCTAAGCGAAGCACTCGTGGCATTAGCCCTCAAAAGTATCGCCTTAGCTTCGGCCTCAGCCCTCAATAATGTGGCTATGGCCTCTGCCTGAGCCGCTATCCTCTTCTCCATTGCGCTCGCGTTGGCTAGTATGAGTATCTTAGTCTTGTTATACTCAGCAGCCTTAGCTTCCTGTTCAGCAGCTAGCTTTTTATTTATAGCGGCTACTACTTCTGAGGGCGGTTCAATGTTTCTCACAGCTATGTCGATTATTTCTATACAGTTTTTAAGAGTAGGATCAGTGACTAGTCTCTTGGTCGCTGCCTCTACTATCAACACACCTATCTCAGAACGTCTTTCTATGACTTCAGTTAGAGTGAAGTTTGCTATTATGTTACGAACTACTTCTCTTATAGTCGGGACTATAGTTATGCTCTTGTAGTTTAACATAGGATAATTCTTGATGAGGGACTCAACAGCCCTAAAGCTCTCAATGACCTTATACCTAACAGTTATGTCAACTTCTACTTTAGCCCCATCTTTAGTGAGCGCTGAGACAGCTGGGTAGTCGCGAGGGGTCTCTTTTCTCATAGTAATGGCGTCAACGGCTGTGTAAACCTTAATTACATATTGCCATGGGAGCTTAATGAATAGTCGAGGACCAAACTTTATGTCAACTATTCTCTGTTGAAGAGGGTCTACTATCACGGCTGCTTCTCCCACCTCGACTGAAGACATGCTGAAGGCGAAGATTACTCCAAGGATTATCATAACCACTATAGCCGCAGCCACGACCACTCTTAACTTGTACAGAATTGGGTGACTCAACTTTCCCTACCTCGATAACGCTTACTAAGGTTGAATTTTATTTAACGGAAATAAATATATTCTGCGGAGATCCTATTTGAAACGGATTATCATGTCAAAATCAAGGAGTGTCTCTAGAAAGAGTGCATCGAGAGCTGAGGAAATAGACTTTGAAGAAGAACTAAAGAAAAAACTCAACGAGGAGAGTATGGCTAGGCTAACAGTTGAGGGTCCATACTACGACTTAGAGGACATAGAAGGAGTCGGCAAGATCACAGCGGAAAAGCTCAGGAAGTCCGGCTACGTTACTCTCAAAGATGTCGCCTATGCCTCAGCACATGAACTTGCCGAGGCACTGGGATCTTCTGAAGAAAGGGCTAAGAACATAATTTACAGTGCTCAAAAGTTACTGGGTGGTGGGAGACTTTTCATTACGGCTAAGGAATACTATGAGCAGAGAAGAAACATATCCTACATAACTACTGGTTGTAAAGCTCTTGATGAGCTGTTAGAGGGAGGAATAGAGACTAGGGCTATAACTGAGCTTATAGGTGAATTCGGCGCTGGCAAGACGCAGATCTGTCACCAGCTATGCATCACTGTTCAACTGCCTCCTGAGAAGGGAGGGCTTTCAGCTAGAGCAGTCTACATAGACACCGAAGGCACGTTTAGGCCAGAGAGGATAATACAAATAGCTAGGTCTAAGGGACTTGACCCTGATATAGTTCTACAAAACATAGTCTACGCTAGGGCTTACAACAGCGATCACCAAATGTTGCTAGTCGACGAGGTTAAGAGGATAATTGAAAGTAAAAACATAAAACTATTAATAGTTGACAGTTTGGTCACTCACTTTAGAGCTGAGTATCCAGGAAGGGAGAACTTAGCTGTAAGACAACAGAAACTTAACAAACATATAAGTCAGTTAATGCGACTCGCCAGCGTTCATGATGTCGCCGTCGTAGTCACAAATCAAGTCATAGCTAGCCCCGACGTATTTTGGGGCAACCCTCTTAAGCCAGCTGGTGGAAACATAGTAGCTCACGGCTGTACTTACAGGATATGGTTGAAGAAAAGCAAAGAGGGAAAGAGAATAGCTAGAATTATAGACTCGCCCAAGCATGCGGAGAAGGAAGTAGCCTTCAGAATCACAGAGAATGGAATAGAGGACATATAATACCTTTAAAGTACAAGTGATTCCGAGTTATGCTGAAATGGGATACTCAACTCAAAAACGAGGTTCTACGTAAAGTACTCCACGTGTTGCTCTCAGTAGTGTTACTACTCCCATTTAACCAGTACTTCACAGAGCTTCTTCAAAATTCTTGGGGTATAACTCCAAGAGAATATTATGCTGCGTTGACTGTGACTGCAGCCTTTGTGAATGCTACCCAAATAAGGAGGCCATTAATAAGAGAGGAGCTCTTAAAGGTCATGAGATCAGCTAGGAGGAAAGCTATGGATGAAATAAAGAACTTGTTCTTAAGCAAGGTGAGTTCTAAGGTAACGTTCATTTCATTAGTTGATAAACTGGACGAAGCCCTCACTAAACTTGAGACCACCTTCTCTAATCAAATAAGAATGCTCGAGAGAAGTTATGAAAGGGTGAGTGGCTACATAGGAGTTACCCTCGGCATGGTTAGCGTTTTTTCCTCTTTTATCCTTTTCGGAAATTATGCCTTTTACGGAGTTCTAGCCCTTATGGTAGTTGACCCAACTACAGCTTTAATCACGAGATTATTAGGCAGAAAGTTACTTCCTATGTCAAGGACTAGTGTAGAGGGAGTAGTAGCGTCAACAATACTCTTTTCCCTAATCCTACTAGCTTTAGGAATTGACATAATCAAGTCTCTTTCCATATCAATAGTAGCAGCGCTTGTAGAGGCTTATGGTATAGAGGATAACCTTTCAATACCGTTGGCAGTGTCTTTCTTTGTCGCTCTGTTGGGTGTTTAAACTTGCCGATCATTTCAGCTGGCATAGATTTAGCTGGTAGTGAAAGGAGACCAACGGGTATAGCTATCATCACCAAGAAGCTAGCTGTTCTTTACGTAGCTTACACTAATCACCAGGTATTATCCTTTTTATCAAAGTTTAAGCCTGAAATTGTGGCAATAGACGCTCCGCTAACTAAACCAATTAAAGGAAAAGCCATTAGAACTGTTGATAAGCTCATGATGAGTCTAGGCTTCAAAGTGTTGCCCCCAGGTTTCCCTGGAATGATGAAACTCACTGAAAGAGGAATTAAATTAAAGGATACACTCGAGAGAAAGGGGATAGAAGTATTAGAAACCCATCCGTCATCAGCCATAAGAGCATTAGGCTTTAAGAATAGAGGAGAGTTCTTAAGTCTATTAATTAATGCAGAATTCCTCGTAGAGGGCCAAGTTAACGATCATACAATAGATGCCTTAATCGCAGCCTACACTGCTTTATCCTATATAGGCGGTAAGTCCTTTTATGTGAAGTCTCACGATGGTGAGATAGTCCTCCCCGTACCTAAGGCAACGAAAAAGACTTTTAGTTACTCTAGGCATTTTAGACTCATGAACAAGAGGTATCCTAAGGTCGCTGTTGACGTTGTCGTACTAGATGGCGAAAAAGTAGTTTTAGTTAAGAGGTTAAATGAACCGTACAAGAACTATTGGGCGCTTCCAGGAGGCTTCGTAGAGTACGGAGAGACGGTAGAACAAGCTGCTATTAGAGAGGCTAAAGAGGAAACGGGACTGGATGTAAAGTTGCTAACACTAGTTGGAGTTTATTCAGACCCAAAGAGAGATCCCAGAGGTCACGTCATCTCAATAACTTTCCTAGCGACAGTTACTGGAGGAGAATTAAAAGCATCAACGGATGCAAAGGAAGTCAAGGCGTTTAACGTTAATAAACTGCCTAAGAGACTAGCTTTTGACCACACTACAATACTCAAAGATTCGCTTGAATTAGCTAGGAAGTTAAACTATTTAAGGACTCCAATTGCTTAAACTCTTAGATTCAAGCTTAATTTTCTTGACTTTAGTCAAGAGTACGAAACGCCACTTCCTACCGATTCTAGCCGCCACTACTGCATCAACTTTAACTCCTTCTCTCCTGAGTCTATTCCTGTTCGACAGTGCTCTCTTAATAGCTCTCTCGTTAACAAAAACTCTCTTTTTACCCTCTATGGGAAGTAATACGATGACGTAGTTTCGTCTCTCCATTAGCACAAACTTGCCCAAGTTTTCCTTAAAGTTCCAACCTCGCTTTCTCATATACTTTACTAACTTATTTGCAACTTCGTTGCCCACAACTACCGCCATACCGAATACGCTGTAAGACCTAATAAGTATCACTGATGTTAATGCATACGTTAACGCTAATTAAGTCTACACGACCATAGTGAATGAAGTACAAGTTATAGGGCAGGGAGACGACATGGAAGTCAGCGTAGTAGTGCCCGTTAAGAATAACGCAGAGCTCTTATCTAAACTACTTGAGAGCCTGTTAAATCAGACGTTAAAGCCGCATGAAATAATAGTCGTTGACGACGGTTCAACTGATGGGAGTCCACAAGTCGCTAAGAGGTATGGAGTCAAGATATTGTTCACCGGCGGAGGTAAGGGTCCTAATTTCGCCCGCTCACTAGGAGTTAAGAGTGCTAACGGAGACGTCATAGCGTTTACAGACTCAGACTGTCTCCCCTCAGAGGACTGGATAGAATCGCTTGTGAAGGACTTCCAATCGATGTCAAACGTTGACATAGTAGCTGGAACGACCATAGCTGCTAATCCAGACGAGTTTTTAGCTAGATTTCTCGATAACTCGTTTCTAACTCCAACCCCCAAGTATAAGAAATACATGACATTAAGGAGAGACTTTAAGCTAGGAGTTGTAGTAGCTACGTGTAACATGGCTGTTTCAAAACGTGTATTTGAAGAGATAGGGCTGTTTGACCCTGATTATAAGTACTATGGAAGTGACGACATGGACTTCGTCTACAGAGCTCTTAAGAAGGGCTTTACAGTTTTATGTAGCCCTAGACCAATAGTTAAACACTACCATAGGGCATCATTGAGCAAGATACTCAAGAGATACTTTCAATATGGCCAGGGTTTTGCTCTGTTCTTGAAGAAACACCCGAGAAGTACCTTTTCAATAAGCGTAACTCTAACGATAATGTCATTAGCAATGCTTTTACTCTTCTCCATGTTAACGGTACTCACAAACATCGCGTTGTCAATAATTATCCTTCTGTTAACGCTCTCTCCGCTACTAGTATATCACTCGATTAAAGTCTTGAAAAGGAGGAAGATCGAAGTGATTATTTATCCTCTTTTAGATTTCGCATTAGTTCTAGCTTCTAGCGCTGGTTTTCTATTTATGTTATTTAAGGAATTAGTGATGAACGTATTCGTTCATTATCAGTAAGACCTCTTGGGAACCAACTCTTACCTTGTCTTCTGACACATGAAAGTGAAGGGAGATATGAAATGTGAAGAGCCCCGGGCGGGATTCGAACCCGCGACCGCCCGCTTTCACGGGTTATAACTTTTGTCTTACGAGGCGGGCGCTCTACCACTGAGCTACCGGGGCCCTGTGCTGATCAAGAGATTATCACTTAAGTATATAAGTTTAACAACTCATAAGCTCAACTTCACTTACCAGTGATCAATTGTCCATATGTAGAACTTTAAGGATGGAAATGTCGCGGAGAGCACACGAACAACTCTCTTAGGCTCTCTTTTTCCACATATGCTTGCTTTCCCGTCTGCCAATATCTCTAGGAACCCTTCAATTCCGTAGATCATTCTAGTGAACTCGTTCCAAGATATCGATACCGCGAAGTCAACACTATCAGAGCTCTCAATGCGTTCTACAGAGAAACCACTAAACTTTAAAATGATGTCTCCACGAAAGGTCTTGATTAATAGCTCAAAATTACCTCTAACGCCGCTTCTTTCTAACCTGTTCGAAAGTTCACTTGCTAGAGAGTCGAAGAGCTCTTTGAGACAGGGTACTCCCTCCATAAATACTCCCCTTTCCTTAAAGACTTCAAAACTACTAAAGACTTCAAAGTACTCGCCAGTCATGGGAACGTTAGCTATTATAGACCTAAGTCCCTCCTCTCTGAACCTCCTCAATAGTTCAATTAACAGTGAACCAAGTACTCTGTGGTCAGCCGAGACCATTTCGAGAATGATCCCAGAATCATAGCGTCCCACTTTGTACTTTGCCTTCTTTGGGATAGTAGCAATAACATAACCGACTACTTCACCCTCCTTGACGGCTTTAAGTCTTATAAAGGCGCCGGGACTTTCGTAGAAGAATGTTTGAAAGTATGCCCTGTCACCTAGTACTTTCTTAAGCCAGTATTCCCTAGGTCTGAAGGCTACGCCAGTGTAGTTCCTGTGAGCTTCTTCGTATACTCTGGCGATCTCGTCTACGTCTGATGGCTCGATCTCAAGGACCTTGACACGACTATAAGGTATCTGATCGATGTTTTCAAGGACTTCGTCCATCTCAGCTGCGAAAATGTAATTATACAACGTGTTCGCATATCCTACTCTTCGATACACTCTGTGAGGTGTGCCTGGATAACCCGTGAACAAACCTGAAAGAGGTATCTTCTTACTTTTACAGAACTGGAGAGCTCTTTTCATAAGCTCTGTAGCTATGCCTCTTCTCCTGAACTCCGGACGTGTGGATACATTCGCGATTCCACAGTTATTTACATAAGTTCTCTCCCCGATCTTTAGCTTCCTCAAAATCAGTTGAACGTGTCCAACTACTTGACCATTGTACAGAGCGACTAATGCATTTTCTCTTCTGAAAGCATAGTCATCGTCCTCGTATGACATCCATTTGTTGACATCTAATCCCCAGTTCTTGAACGAACTAAAAGCAGAGTTTATGACCTCTACTATGCCTACTTCATCTCCATCTTCATAGAATCTGAAGGTTAGCTTGTCCATGTTATCTTAAACATTGTTTAGCTTAAAAGTCTTGTGAGGAGTCACAATAGACGCTATCAAAACAGAAACACTCTTCAGTCTAATATGAATGCATTTTGTTACTCGTAGTTAACAGCCAATAACAAGCTCTAAACGGCTTCTCAGCGTAAATCCTAACAAAAGCTGAAGCACTAAAAGCGTAAAACGACAACTT
>Ga0180302_10000363_pt1 | contig 19241 bp, 17 predicted proteins | sample GuaBasSediGuay17_FD_121794 | JGI IMG/M metagenome (GOLD analysis project Ga0180302, IMG submission 121794) | Subseafloor sediment microbial communities from Guaymas Basin, Gulf of California, Mexico - Guay17, Core 4571-4, 12-15 cm | ecosystem: Environmental > Aquatic > Marine > Hydrothermal... | reverse complement strand
TGTGGTGTGCGGGGATGTAGCTCCCAATGAGCCACCGAACTACATGAAGTGGTTGAGGGAGAAGCCCGTGCAAGTTACCATAGTCTCAAAAATACCCGAAAGATAAAGCACGGGCAACCACGTTTAGCCCTCAGAGGATAGTGAGCATAGCTAAGAGGTTTGAAGTTGACCCAGACTACGCTCTAGAGAACATCTTCACTTTTAGGCCGATAAACGTAGATCACTTAGAGGACTTCACTAAGACTATAGTTCACTTCACTAGGACTACTTCCTAGATAGGCTCAGGAGGGCGGCAGTCGCCTATGCTGTTTACGTTGTAGTCACTAACCAAGTCATGGACAAACCAATGCCCGGGCTAATGAATATAAAGGTTCCAGCTGGTGGCAATATTGTCGCGCATGGAACTACTCATAGGATATTCTTGAAGAAGAAGGGCGAGAAGATGTGGACGTTAAGAGTATTCGATAGCCCTAGGATATCTAAAGACGTTGAAGTGAACTTCAAGATAACTGAGCGTGGAGTGGAGGACATATAGTGTGATGATTAATGAAGTATAGGTGGGTGTCTGAGGAGAAGTTTGAGTGCTTCTTGAAGTTGAGTGGGGAGGGGGCTTCAGATCCGTGACTACGGTCAAAAAACCTCTTTTAGCAAAGTATTCTCTGTCACTCCCGTTAACGATCACTCTCTTAACTCTACTCCCTCTAAACTCGGTGGGAAATAGTAAGGCCTATATTTTTGAATACTTTCAGATGGGTAAGTCCTCTGTTCCCAATACCTACGATGCCTACTCTGACTTCGTCCATGAGTGAGTTTTCTGCATTAACTTTAATTTCTTTTACCAGTGGCTGAAATCTTTAGCTAATTGAGGTTGCGTTCGATGGACTGTTAATTATCATCTTAAGTCCATGAGCTTCGCTTTACGTCCAAAATCGTTGATCTCATAAGGGTAAATTAAGACGCGCTTAGCTTGTCTTGTAACGGGTATCTTAACTTCAGAGCGAGGGGGTATGTAATTCACTTTTATTAATTCCTTCGCTGAAAGTTGTGGTTCTTGTATCACTAATTTAAATGGAGTACTATCAACTGTATTTTCTCCTAAGAAAGTACGTTCCAAGTCGACCTCGCCGTCTTGGAATACTTCGATAACTCCATAGACTGTATTAAATGGGGAGAATTGTATTAGTATATCAAGCCCTTTAACGTTAGCTACGTCTAAACTATTTAGCTTAGAGCTCGGCGTTATGTCCCACTCTACATAGCCTCTATAGTCATCAGTGAATAGGTCGCCGCCGTACTTAACTATGGCGAAGTTCACTGACTTAACGAGGTACCTGTCATGTCCGTGTAACCTTATAGACCCCCTGAAGTTAATTGGAGTGTCGCTTTTGAACCTAGCCTTTAGAATGACGTTATCGACTCCTCTTCGCTCTAACCAGAAGAAAGCTCCACGTGAGATGGCACTCAACTTAGTTGAGCGCTTGTAGTTAACCGTTCTATAGTCATTTAAGAAGGCTAACCTTACGTCGTTCAGCCCGTACCTGCCAACGTTCCTTATAGTCATGACGTTCCTCTCTTCGTCTAACTTGACTTCGAGTTTAGGTAAGTATTCGTATGTAATCCATATGGGGCTCGACCAAGCTCTAGAGCCGTCTCTTTGAAAGACCCTAATGTAATAATAGTTATAGCGTCTGCTAGGAGCGCTCTCGTCGACATACTTTAAGCTCATCTGTCTACCCTTGCAGAGCTTCTTCAAAATCACTTTTCCATTCTTCACGATTTCAACTCTATCTAAGTCTACTTCTCCTTCTACTATGACGTTAATAGTTGGTCTGTAACTTGGATCGTCTACTTTTACCTCCTCTCCCATCAAGTGTCCGTCGATGTTGAACTCTAGCTTAGCTTTGCTACCTATTAGAGCGTATGTCCTACGCTGAGCTATAGCTTCGAAGATAGACTCCCTAGTGAGATCCTTGGCATATACCGCCGTTAAGTACGGTCTAATCGGATTAGTGAAGAAGTAAAGGGCAAAACTATTACTGAGCGAGTTAAGTCTGTAGTTCTTCGGAGCGTTTCTCTTTATGGCTGCTCTTAACTTACTCCCAGGTCTACAGTCGTGAGAGTCGCTTCCCCCAACGAAGCCTAGCTTGTATCCCATTTCGAGCGCGTCTAGAACGAAGCGCCTAGGCAAATTATCTGAGGTTAGACAGTAGAAGGGATTTCCGTAGTATTCAAAGACTCCCCAAAGCGAGGCTATTTCCACTACCCTATCAAATTCTGGATCATAGTAGTCCCAGTCTATTGGGAACTGAGTTATGGGCGGGTGATGGGGTATAGTCATCGCCTTAACTCCCGCTTTCCTCAAACGGTTCCACAGTTCTCTAGGAGTAATTCCTCTAGTCTTAGAAGGTCTAGAGCCGTACTCAACACACCTAATTAGAGGGCCATCGTCTGTTAGAAAGTATACGTTCCTGTGCCCATAAGCAGCAGAAGTCCACTCATAAGCGCTAAACGTAACGAACTTACCAGATGAGTACCAGTCAGACGACTTCTTTTTAATCAGTGCCCACATCTCATCAGTCATGGAGAAATCGTGATCAGTCAAAGCTGCAAAGTCTAGCTTAGCTTGATCTCTTGCATATTCGTAGAACTCATCTACCGTATCTTCGGGCTTCACGTCCCTGCGTTCTAGGTATTCCTTTATGAGGCTTGAGTGTATGTAAATGTTGTAACTCAGTAAGTCCCTGCCAACGCAAACTCCACACAATGAGAGATTAGAGTGTCCATGTGGGTCTCCGAAGTATAAGTTGAACTTTGAGTAGCCCATGAGCACACCTTACTATGAGTTATTAATGACTATTATAACAATTGTCCCTTAGCAACCTAGTAAAGTAGTGCTAGCCTTAAACATCGCTTCATAGGCGACTTTTAGAACATTATCCATAATTCTCTCCCATGACACTCTAAAATCTTCTAGCCTAACGACGTGGTCACTAACAATGAGTAAATTAACCACGGGGATGTTGAGTAGTGAGGCTAACGTGTAGATTACGGACGTCTCGCAATCTACGCCAATTACGTTTTCCTACTCCAAGCTTCACCCCACTCCGAACTCTCTGTGAAGGTAGACGAAGTAGTTATGATTATGCCCTTATGGACTTTCACGCTTGGCGCTGTTTCCTTGAACGATTCGTCTACTACTTTGATGAGGTCAAAGTTTGCTACAGCGGGATACTCTTTGTTAACGTAGTGGTCAGACGTGTCCTCGTATCTAATGGCAGCTATTGGAATGACAACGTCTCCTACATTGACGTGTTCAGCCAACGCTCCACACCAACCAACTCCTATGATGGCCTTGACTTCTCTTTTATAAGCTAATGCCATAACCCATTCGGAATACACCCCATCGCCAGCGATAGCGAGAGAAGTGATTTTCACACCTCTACAGGAGCCAGTATACGCCCTTACTACGTGAGCAGAGCCTGTAACATCTCTTGGACTCTCAAGGTATTTGTGAAGGTCTTTAAACCCTCCACCGAGACCAATAATTAAGTACTCACTAACTAAGCTCAAATTTCCTCCTTTAATCATAGAATCAAATACCAGTTTAAACCAATGATCACGAGCACGAAACATTTCCACTCACCTTAACTAAATATCTAGTAGAACAACTATTTGCATAACAGAAAGTTATTCTGAATTACCAGTGTATTCGCTAAATGGGGATCATACAAACATATGGAATATTTAAATATAAATGGATATTTATATAATAGTGGTGTATTACATGGAGATGGTTATTAAAATGGATAAACAGGGTCGTATATTGATACCAATTAGCGTTCGGAAAAGAGTTAAAACTAACATCTTCTTGTTAAGGATAGTAAATGACGAAATTCGCCTTAAACCTGTGAAGGCTGTTCCTTTAGATAAGTTGGTTGATAGCATAGAAGTCGAAGTAAACGATTTCACAGATACTCATAAGTTAAGGAGAGCTTTAGTGGAGTGAGAGAATTGAGGTTCCTTGATTCCAGTGTCTTCTTACATGCTTATTTAAAGCCGAGGAGAGCACTTAGACCTGAAGAGAAAAGAGTTAAAGAGTCTGCAAAGAGTTTATTGACAAGAGTAGATAAGGGTAAAGATAAAGTCCTCATATCTGTAGTACATTTAAGTGAGATATTAAACATTGTAGAGTCGCGTCTAGGACTTAAGGAGAGCATAGGCCTACTCAGTAGAATACTATCCTTACAGAATATTATAATAGTTGGCGTTAACAAGGAGGATTATGAGAAAGCTATAGCGATAGCAAGTCATTACAACGTAAGTGTGAATGACGCTATAGCTTACATTAAAATGAAGGAATTTAATTTAAACGAAATCTATACATTTGATAAACATTTCAAGAATTTGCCAGGGACAAAAATCGTACAAAAGTAGATTAGCTTAGCATTGAGGACAGGGATAAAAGGAACAGAAATCACTTCTCAGTATGAGACAGCGTAGTTAGAATGGCATATAGTTGAATTTGAACAAGCTTCTTAATGGGGACAACTTCATACTTAGAGACCTTCTTAAATACACTAATGAGTTCATCGATCTTCTTTAATACTTCGTCTCGTAAAGGTCTAAGCACTCTTTTTGCCTCTTCATTTGTATCGATAGCGTAATTTATCGCTCTGTACAATAAACCTAGCCTAAGTATCGAACTCCAGTAAATCCCTAAAGTCAGAGAGTCAAACACTTCAGCTACAGTCGCAGCTCTCATCAAAGAAGGATCCTTCTTAGCCCATTCTTCTTCAGCCTTTATGTAATCTCTGGATAATTTAGTAAATTCACAAATAGATTCGAAGAACGGATTTTCATAGTCTGTATATGGTTGTAGCTTTTCTATGTAATGACAGGATAAGTCTAGCAATTCCCTTTGTTTATTTAGACTGTAAAGGATTACATCTCTCCTCAATACTCCAGTAGGTTTTGTGTTCTCGAGTAGCCAATCATACAAGTATGGAACTTCACAGACTACTTCCAAGACATTAGGCTTATATCTTAAGGCATAGTCATAACTACTTCCACCATACTTTATTACCTCACTCGGTTTCTTATCCTTCAAGTGTTCCTCTAAGAAGTCATACGAGTCCTTAAAGCCTGGCATCTTAAATATTGCGTCATCTAACTTGCTCATATAAGGAGCTTCTGGCTCTCCTAGGTGTATAGGTACGTTTAACTTCCTAGGGAAGTCCTTTAACTTTTTGTGAACTTTAGGTAAAGGTCTTGATAAGTAGTAATACACTCCAGTAAACCCAGCATTGTGCAAACTATAGATCACATCAGGCTTATACTCATCGATTAATTTCATCAAAGCCTTAGTTTCTTCAATTGGCTTGTTCCACTTAAACTCTTTGTACTCTACCGGGAATGTCCACTCGACTTGTTTATAGCCAGGTGGTCTGTAGTAGTTTAGTGCATACTTCTTCATGTCAAAGGGTCCTTTAAACCATCCCTCGTTTAGCCTTGCTCCAAAAACGTCAGCTACCTTAACTATAAGGAAAGTACTTTCAGTAGACTTAAGTAGGTCTCTGTCTTTAGCGAGTTTCCATGAGAGGAATTCGAGTGTAAGAGAACCGACTGGCTCGTTTGGGTGAGGAAAAGCGAAAGCCAAGACTATATTCTCTCCATCTCCTACCTTAAGAGCGTAGATAGGGTCACTAGAGCGTGAAGTCCCGATTTCTAGGATCTCAACGATGTCTTTATACTCTTGTGCTAACTTGAAGTTGCTCTCATATAACTCGTCCACTTTCATGAACTCCGTGTATTCAGGTACTTCACTCATAACTCTGTTTATGACATGAGTTGTGAGCATGTTTGTTTACTGAATTAAAAACTTATCAAGCTTACGAATTACTAGGTTAGCTAACGTAAATTTCTACTAAAATGACGAAGAACGACATTTATGTCAATATTAATGAGTTAAGGTAAATATTTAGTGAGATTTATTAATAATAAGGGAATAAGAATGTTAAGGTGATAAGTTTGCCAATAAAAGCACTAGTCTTCATATACACAAAAGCAGGAACAGCGTTTAAAGTAGTCGAGAAGGTTAAGGAGATTGAAGGAGTTAAAGAGGCTTATGCTGTTACTGGAGAGTTTGACGTTGTAGCTAAAGTAGAGGTAGCTGACTTAAAAGAGTTAGGAGAGAAAGTAGTCAATAAGATACATGGAATAGAAGGAGTAGTTCGTACAGTAACTTCGATAGTTGTTGAATGAAACTTAGAGAATTCATGTGTCTTGGTGTATTAACATCACTATAGCTGGAACGACAATATGCTAACAACCTTATAACGTGATAAAAATCAATTTATATTTTTTAAAGTTTATTTAGACATAAACTAAACCTTTCCTTTCATATTTAAGGTCTAATAAAGTGAGTGAGTTTTGATAAAATTATTAGTCCTCTAAGGGCAAACTTATTTCTTGAGTAGCTAGTGGATCTGGTCTCCCATTAAGCTTTTCTCTATACCACGCCTCCATAGCGAATAGTAAGTCCTTGACTAAGTCTAAGTTCTCTGAAGCTAAGTTCTCATGTTCTCCTACTTTTAAGTCGTAGAGTTCTACATGGCCAGCTGGGTTTCCGTAAATGTCAGGTCTCAACGTCTGTATTAGCTTCCACTCCTCGGTCCTTATAGCTCTCTTTGTCATTCGTGTGTTCTCAACGCATACGACAAACTCCTTACCCTTCTCTTCGCCCTTTACTAACGGTAACAGAGACTTCCCGTCAAAAGAGTACTTTAACTTAATGCCTACTAAGTCTAAAATTGTAGGAACTATGTCCTCATGAGTCACGATTCCCTTTACCTCAACTCCCTTAGGAAACTTATCGGGAAGCCTCATGATCAATGGGACTCTTATGTCCCACTCGTAAAGCCCGTGATGATCGTAATACACTTTATTCTCGCCGAGCCCTTCTCCGTGGTCTGATGTTATCACTATTAACGTGTTGTCGTACTCGCCTATGTCTTTTAAGGAGTACACAAGTTTCGAGACGTTTACGTCAGCATAACATACTTCAGCGTCATAAGAGGCGTCGATGTAATTCTTGTCGTCATGACCTTTTTCAATGAGCTCACGTAACCAGTGCTTAAGTATATGTCTACCCCACTTAGTTTGCTCTAGTAAAGGCTTAAGCGGAACCCCTCTACCGTTGTAGAACTTCTCTATTAACTCTGAAGGCGGTAAGTAAGGTGTATGCGGGTCCCAGTAGTGAACGAAGAGAAAGAAGGGCCTGTCTCCAAAAGTGCCTCGCTTCCACGTATTTAAGAACGCTAAGGCTTTCTCAGTGACGACTCTTCCCGTCACCTTTACGCCTTTCGATATCACAGTTATGCCTCCTGAGTAAAAATAATACTCATATCCCCTAAGGAACCACGGGGCCGCAAGTGCTAAGTTGTCAACAGCAGCAGTTATGTAGCCTTGAATACGAAGGATTTCTGGTAAGGTCTTGATGTCAGGTCTTAGCGCTACTTTTCCAGCATGACAAACTATCTGATGAGTTAATGGGTGTACTCCTGTCATGATAGTTGTGTAACCTGGATGTGTTGGAATTCCGGGAGCTATACACGTTTCAAAGATAACTCCTTCCTTAACTATCTCGTCTATATAGGGGGTCGTTCTCTTTCGATAACTATAACAACTCATGTGGTCAGCTCTTAACGTATCTATAGCGATCAACAGTACGTTCACGTGATTGGGCATATCAACACCAATGCTCTTATTACTTTAACCATTAAAAAGTGCTATTAACTCGACAATACTTTGATAGGATTCTATAAGAAGGACTTACGAAATTACTTAGATGCCCTTAGGTCCTCTCCCTGCCATATCCGATGCCGTAGTACTTAAAGCCTAAATTCTGAGCGACTTCAGGGTTGATAATTCTCCTACCATCAACTATTATTGAGTTCTTCGCCAACTTACGGAGAGAGCTTAAGTCTAAGTCTTTATACTCTTGGTGATCAGTAGCTATTACTACCACGTCAGCTCCCTCAATAGCCTTCTTTAAGTCCTCCTCATACTTAGTGCCAAACGATTCTTTAACGTGAGGATCATGTACCACTACTTCGTATCCCTTAGCCAACAATTCCCTAACGATCTCCTTAGCAGGACTTGATCGAGTGTCACTCACACCACCCTTGTAAGCAGCCCCTAGAACTACTACCTTAGCTTTTAGTACGCCATGCTCACGTAATGCCTTCTCTACGAGATCGACAGTGTGTTTAGGCATGTAATCATTAATCTCTCTGCTTAATTCTATTAAGCCTATTCCTTTAACTCCTTCACCAACTTTGAACAACATCCAAGGGTCTTTAGTTAAACACGGTCCTCCAACCCCACAGCCGGGCCTGTGTATGTTGACTCTAGGGTGAGTGTTAGCAAGTGCTATAGCTTCGCTTGCGTCGATTCCTATTTTTTCAGATACTAAAGCTATCAAGTTAGCGAACGCTATGTTGAGGTCTCTAAAGGTGTTCTCTATTAGCTTAACGAACTCCGCAGTAGTTGAGTCAGTCGGTAGTAATTTTGGATTCACTTTGCTATAGAGTTCAATAGCTTTTTGAGTAGATTTTGGACCTACACCTCCCACTATTCTCGGGATGTTCAATAACTCGTTTAAAGCTTTCCCGGAGGCTACTCTTTCGGGGACGTGAGCTAAGTAGAAGTCCTCCTCTACTCTCAATCCTCTTTTCTCGAGGATGGGTTTAGCTAGGTTGAGTGTAGTCCCCGGAGGGACTGTGGATTCTATGCTAACTAATTGACCTTCGTGCAAGCCCTTACTTATGACTTCTAGTGCAAGAGTTAAAGACGAGAGGTCTATGGCGTTCCTAGTAGCTGGCGTAGCTACTGCAACTATAACTGCATCTGACTCAGTTACAGCTTTAATGCCGTCTGTTGTGGCTGATAATAGTCCCTTTGAGACGACATTTTGTAGAGTTTCCTCGAGTCCAGGCTCTTTTATGTAACATATCTTCGAATTTACCGCTTTGACTCTAGCTTGATCTATGTCTACTCCTATTACCTTGAGTCCCCTTGAAGCGAACGTCGCAGCTATAGGAAGACCGATTTGTCCAAGACCGAACACGGCTAGAGTATGTATTTCTGGATCGTAAGATCCGCCGTAAACTTCTCTCATTATACACACCTGCCCTGGATATTAATTATGATAACTTTAATATATATCATAGTTAACAATAGTCGCTCTAAGATACAGTAATTGCTAAAATAAGCCCCGTAAATACGGGGTTTAAATCTGAGAGACTATGGGTTAAGCACTCACCTGTTGACTACATAAGTAGGGACAGGATGGGAGACCGTCCCAGATAAGGTTAGAAGTCTTTTTCGTAGTGGGGGTTGTGGTATGCGCTTAGAGGAAAGCTAACAAGGTTAAGGCGTGTAGAGTTAACTGTGAATATGACGGGAATATGACGAATAGGCCATACTAACATTGATGAGGTTATTAGCCCTGATATAGAGGGATTGCCAGTTAAAACTTACCATAACTTATATCATGATATATCACAGAGATGCTATAGGCTACATAATTGGAGACTAGGAGGAATATGAAATTGAAAATTGGTTACTTCCTAACGCTAAAGGAACAGTAGTAGATGTAGGAGCACATTTCGGGTATTATACCTTATTGGCAGCTAGGAAGGCTGATAGAGTTATCGCTATAGAACCCTCACCAGAGAATTTCAAGTTACTCAAAAATCAACGTAACTCTTAATCACTTGAATAATGTATTTTTAGTTAAAAAGACTACGCTCTTGTAGCTAACACGCATGAGCCATCACCTCGACTTCATGAAAATAGATGTGGGTGGCGTTGAGGTTGACATTCTCGAAGGCGCTAGAGGGTTGTAGACTACCGTAGAGTGGTCGAGGGGATGCTAGCCGTGATGAACCCATCCGTAGCAGATACAAAAAGATACAACTTGATACACGAAGCTACGGATGCAGTGAACGGTAAAAGACTATATTATAATTGTTACTGGAAACGTTATTAGGAGGAACACTATTTAAAGTTAGTTAAAATTGTTTTAAACCTTAGAAATGAGTTCAGTTTAATCATTTGTGTTCAACCAAATGATATATTGTTTAACCTGATTAGTTTAAGGATAATGTAATCCTGTTAAAAGTAGTGGGTAATTTAAGCTAATGTCATCAGTAATGAATTTAAGCTTGCTTTACTCATCACTTAAACTTGGGATTGATGACCACGGTGACTCACATGGTTAAATCGTGGAACGAGTTTAAGATGCCCAAGCAATATAAGAAGTGGTTACTCTTCGACTTACTCGCAGCTATAGCTGGCGTTGCTGGCGGGTTAGGCGCAATAATCTTCAGGATGATGATAAGCTTCAATCAGTGGCTGTTCTTTCAACTTTTATACCCGCTGATGTCGGTGAAGATTCAAGGGTTTGATGTAGGTTTGATGCTTTTGCCAGCAATAGGAGGCCTGATAGTAGGTCCTCTAGTGATGACATTAGCTCCAGAGACTAAGGGGCACGGAGTTCCAGAAGTAATGGAAGCTGTCGCCTTAAGAGGGGGTAAGATAAGGAAAAGAGTTGCGCTTCTCAAGATACTTGTATCCTCGATAACTATCGGGTCTGGTGGAAGCGCTGGTAGGGAAGGACCAATAGCTCAAATAGGAGCGTCTATAGGTTCTTTCCTCGGAGACTTATTTAAGTTAAACAGGGAAGAAAGGCGATTACTTGTAGTCTGTGGTCTCTCTGCTGGAATTGCTGGGACGTTTAATGCTCCACTAGGTGGAGCATTGTTTGGAATGGAAGTACTTTATCGTAGAGTTGGAGTTCTGAACGCTGTTCCAGTCGTGTTTGCCTCAGTAATAGGGACAGCGATCGCCTCTGCGTATTTGGGAACAAAGCCTGCCTTCATAGCTACTGGACTGACATTTAGGAATCCACTTGAGCTAGTCTTCTACCTGATATTTGGTCTCATCTTCGGTCTCATATCCGTTCTCTGGGTTAAGTTGTTTTACGCAGTAGAAGATCTCTTTGACAAGTTAAAGTTCTCAAGTAAGCTAAAACCTGCAGTCGGGGGAGTTGTTGCTGGAATACTTGGAACGTTGTTCCCGTTGTACGGAATAATGGGTGTAGGGTATGATGGCGTGAACAAGGCCCTGACAGGAGAGCTGTCATTAACTTTACTGCTCATCTTAGGAATTTCTAAAATGGTAGCAACAGCTTTCACAGTGGGTTCAGGTGGAAGTGGGGGGATCTTTGCCCCTAGTTTGTACATTGGTTCTATGTTAGGTGGCGCTATTGGACTAATGTTTCACCAAGCGTTTCCTGATGTAGTCTCTCAACCGTTTACTTACTCGTTGGCCGGAATGGCGGCTTTGTTCGCTGGCGCAGCACAAGCTCCACTAAACGTCATAGTCATGATACCTGAGATGTCAGAGGATTACTCCTTGATACCTCCCTTGATGGTGTCTTCTATTGCTAGCTTCATAGTAGCTCGCCTATTCCTACGCGGTTCTTCAATCTACACGTTAAAGTTAGAGCGAAGAGGAATTAGAATTCAGGTAGGGAGAGAGCTTGTACTTGAAAAAGTTAAGGTTAGCGAAGTGATGTGCAAGGAAGTGATCACTGTTAGAGCTACGATGTCCCTAGCTGAACTAGAGGAGCTTATGGAGGAGACTTGTCATCACGGATTTCCAGTCGTCGAGAACGGTAGACTCATAGGAATAGTCGCGTTTAGAGACATAGTGAAGATACCTCCAGAGCAGAGGAAGAAGTTGAAAGTGAAGGACATAATCAAGAGGAAGCCAGTAGTAGCTTACCCTGACGAGTCAGTACAAAGCGCATTAGAGAAGATGTACGAAGAAGACGTTGGAAGGCTACCAGTAGTCGATAGGTGTAATGAGAGACGTGTAATAGGGATAATAACGAAGTCTGATATACTAAAGGCTTATAAAATAGTCTCCCTTAGATTGTCGGAAGAGTGAACGAAATTAAACTTCCCAACAAGTCCTCATCACTCTGACGAAGTTCTCTCCTAAGATCTTCCTCAACTCTTTATCAGAGTACCCTTGTTCGATGAGCTTAGCCGTGAGATTTGGAAGTTTACTGACGTCTTCTAGACCAATTGGAGTCTTCCATATTCCATCGTAATCTGTCCCTAAACCTACGTGATCTATCCCAGCTATTTCAACTATGTGATTTATGTGTCTCACAACATCATCTAAAGTAGCTTCCTTAGACTTAGTTAAGAAGCTAGGAGCAAAGTTCACTCCGATCACTCCGTTCTTCTCAGCTAAAGCTCTCAACTGTTCGTCAGTTAAGTTTCTAGGAGTGTCACAAAGGGCTCTACAATTAGAGTGAGAAGCTATCACTGGCTTCTTAGCTACTTCAATTAAGTCCCAGAAACCTACGTCACTTAAGTGAGACACGTCTAATATCATGCCGAGGTTCTCCGCTTCCTCCACATATCTCACCCCTCTATTGCTAAGACCTCCCTTAGTCCTTTGTTCCCAACACCCATCAGCTAACATGTTTCTCTCACTCCAAGTTAAAGACATAGACATTATCCCAAGTCTCTTGAACATCCTCAAGAGAAGTAAACTGTCTTGAACTGGCTCGGCTCCCTCTAAGGATAAGACAGCGCATAACTTGTTCTCTTGAAGCCCGTTCTTTAAATCGTTAAAGCTCTTCACCAACTTAACTTTGTCAGAAGACTCTTCAACTTCACTGTAAAATCGCTCCATCAGTTCAAGAGCTCTCCTGAGCGCTCTCTCAGGTTTAAACACCGACTCTACGTAAACAGCGAAGAAGACGCAATTTACGTGAGCCTCTGAGAGTCTAGGCAAGTCAACGTGACCGAAGTCGCTCTTAACTCCTAACTTCCTTACTTTATCCTTAGGGACGTAAGGGCCCGGCAATAGGTGAAGTATCGTGTCGCAGTGCGTAAGAACTACTACGCTTTCTCTGTGTAATTCTACCGCCTCATCGTAGTATCTGGAGTCCAAGGCTTTCACCAATTTGAGTGAGCAAGCAATATTATTAAACCTTAAGCCCTGTACAACATCATGAACAAGATAACTCTAGTTGGAGCTGGTAGTCGATTTACATTACCACTTCTAGGAGATTTACTCAGAGTTAACTTAAGGGAGGTTGAGCTGACCCTCATAGACGTAAACGAAAGAAAGCTCAAGTTCGTTGAAGACGTAGTTTCAAGCGTCGTTAAAAGGTATAAGATAGATGCAAAAGTTACGTCAACAACTGACTTGGAGGAGTCCTTAGAAGGTTCCGACTTCATAATATGTACCATTAGAGTAGGTGGTACTAGAGCTCAAGTCTTACAACTAGAGGTCCCTATGAAATACGGAATAGTTCACACAGTCGGAGACACGACAGGACCCGGTGGAGTTTTGAAAGCCTTACTCGAAGTCCCTGCAATAATGAGAGTAGCACAAGCAATGGAAGATGTTTGTCCTAAGGCTATTTTGATAAATTTCTCAAACCCCATGACTCCTATATGCATGGCCGTTATTAACTACACGAAAGTGAAGACTGTTGGACTGTGTCATGGAGTGTTTCACATGGTTAGGCTAGCTTCAAAGCTACTGGATGTCAATGAAAGGGAAATAGTGGTCATAGCTGCTGGAATAAACCATTTAACGTGGACACTAGAAATTTTGAGGAACAACGTTAGCGTATACCATGAAGTCACTAAAGCCCTCTTTAACGAGGAAAGAGAACAAGTGATTAGGGAACATCCGTACATAGTTGGTCGGGAAATTTACTCTGTGTTTAAAGCTCTTCCAACGTTAAACGACAGACACACTATCGAGTTCTTCCCTTACCTTAACTCATGGTTAGAGGACGAGGAAGTAATGAGCGCCTTGAACAGAACTAGCTTAATTGACTTGGGGAAGAGAGAAGTTAAAGAGACAGTGCTGAAGAGAGGTGAAGACTACTTAGAGCATCTAATGAAGGTGAGGGAAGGATTAATTCCGTTAACGCCCTCTAGAGAATACGCGCTCGACATAGTCAACTGTATTGTCAACTCTAAGTTTAAGTTCTTATTAGCTGCTAACGTTAAGAATGAAGGATATGTTAGTAACTTACCTAGCTACGCTGTAGTTGAAGTTCCCGCAATTGTAACTCCGTGGGGAGTCAAGGGAATTAGCGTCGGTAAAATTCCAGAATACTCCTCGTTAATTCTGAGACAACACTTAACTAAGTTCAAAGTCCTCGTCGACGGGATAATTGAAGGCGATAAGGACTTAGTCGTTCAAGCTATAGCTATAGATCCGCTAGTCAGGTCGATTAAAGTAGCTAAGTCGATTCTAGACGACTACCTTGAAGAGTGTAGGAAGTTGCGATTAGCTACTCCGTTCAGTTAAGCTATCTCAACGGACAATCCCAATATCTCACCTAACTCCTCTAAATCTGAAGAGTAGTCTCCGTAAACTAGTGAAAAGTGATGACCATAGTTAGCAACTCTCTTCATAAGCTCTCTAGCGTCCTCTACTCTTATGTCAAGAGTTTGTCTACAAGCTATTCCCTCGTGAGACTCAACTACAGTTCCCGTCGACACTAACATCTTGTCTAGACTAGCATGAACTCTAGCAAACGTAACTGGCTCATTTAACTCTACGTGAACGTAAAGGGTAGTTCCATAGTTTTGGCCATGGAAATCGAAGACTTCATAAGGTAATTCTTTTTCTTTAAATCCCTTAACTTTGAGTGGAGGAACGTCGTGAGAGAATCTAATTAAGTTCCTTTCCTTGTTGTGTAACCACAAGTTGCCCATGAACGCGGGCTTATCTGTTAACCACATCAACGCCATCATAGCTAACAACGCACTCAAGTCGGCTTCACATGACGCAGGGATCCCCTCGTCCTTGAGTAATGAGAAAGCTAAACACGGGGTTACTTTGTGTTTGAAGAATATGGGCTCTGCGCAGTTAATAGTAACAGCGTTTGCCTCATACTTCTCCATCAGCCGTTTTATAGCGATGTACAACTGAATCGATTTTTCAACGTTAGCTCTGTCTACCTCTACTCTTGAGGCGTTACTCACTAATTTGTCCGTGAGTTCCTTCACTTCATTGCTCAGCCCTACGACTTCATACTCGTCGAATAATTGTTCACTAGACACTAATACGCTATCAACTCCAAGCTTGGCCCTCATTTCATCTAAATCATAAGCGCTACTAATGGCAGAAAACGACGGGAGTTCCATTGAGGAGACTACGAGGACACGAGAGCTCTTTATAGCCTTCCTTACCTTAAGATATTTAATTAACTTATTGAGGTCCTCATAATCGAATGGCGCATAAGCCTCTCTCCCTCTCTGTCTTAAGTAAGCTACGATGTCGTGATTTAAAACTCCAGGTCCGAGCATAATGAATGGGACTCCAAGGAGACCTACTGATGCCATTAACCTGTGTGCCATCCCACCTACTCTCCAAACTATCACCACATCTACGTCTTTCGTTAACTCCTTCTTTAAGTCCTCAATTCCCCTGGGACTAGTTAAAATAAAAGGTTCCAACACGTTTACGTCTTCGCTGACATTAGTGAGTAATCCTTTGAGTATTTTCTCAGCTCTTTCCTTTACTTCATTAAGAGTCGGTAGTCTCCTGAAGAAAGCTTCTTCAAATGTCACGAACACGGGTTTTAGATTGACCTTCATGATAACCCTAATTCCCCTGAGCTTAATTAACCTTACTCAACACAAAAGAAATTTAGCATTAGAAGTTTGACAATAAGTCGTATGCACTTTGTCATTTACTTCTTTCTTCAATAAATGACGCAAAATGACGTTCACTTGTTGAGAGGAATTGATGTTTGTTCTGATTCTTCTAGAATTCAGGCAACCCTGCCATAGATAAGCTCTATTTCATTCTCCCCAACCTTCTTGGTTACACCTCTGAAAACTCTCCTCCATATAGTCGGAGCCATGAGGAACACATAACTAGGCTTACGACCGTATATTTTCTCGACTACTCTCACTCTCTCAATGACCTTGTCCACTTCTTCGACATCTTCAATTATAGAAGTTACCTTTCCCACTATTAAAGGATCTTCATTAAATATGTTCACTTCGATCTCTTTTCCATTGTCCACCTTGTCCACTTCTTACAAACTCATAGTACTACTATTTTACATTATTATCGAGTGTATGAACACTATAACACATAGTCAATAAACTAATGATAAGTTTGTAAGAGCTAACTCAGTCCTGATTTCCCTAAGTTAGGACTAGTGATAACTCAAAGATAGGTATTTAACTTTCTCCTCAAGTTCTCTACAAGCCTTTTACTAAATTCATCATACTCCTTGAAATAGGAGTATGACTTTATTTCAAGGAGAGTTCCAGGTAGAGCTATTTCGGTACTTCCATTGTAAGGAGACTTTATTACACCAAAAGGTTGAGTGAGGTCATCACTTATTAATGTTCGATGGGCTTATACGGTAGAGTGAGAGCATTGTGTCTATGTTAGGTTTAGGCAGTTTTCTCTTCTAATTAGTAAGCCTTTTAAGGTAATAATCTGTTAGGATATTAGATGTCTGTTGAGATTATACTATCAGTTATAGGTACTGGAGTAGCCATAATAGGAGTCTTAGGTAGTGCACTATACTGGCTAGGGAGGAGGTTTGGGGAGATTAGAGAGCGATTTGAACTCATTAATGAGAGGTTTGAGCGAATTGATGAAAGGTTTAGACAAATTGATAGGAGGTTTAAGCAAATAGATGAAAGATTTAGACAAATAGATAAGAGATTCGAACAAATTGATGAGAGGTTTAAGCAAATAAATAAGAGGTTTGAGGGCCTAGAGGGGAGTGTTCGTGAACTTGCTAGGAGAGTAGAGTCACTTGAAGAAGGAGTTGAGAATGGATTTAAGAGGTTAACTGATAATGTTATTGAGCTAGCTTATTCATTTAAGCATGCTCAGGAGTTTATGGTAGAGATGTTAGGTTACGAGAGGGTATTGAGGGCAGAAGCTGTGACTGTAATTAAGGGTGAGATAAGTAGGATTTATGAAACTGCTGTTAGGAGGATTAGTAGTTTAGGAGGAAGTAATCCTATAACTATGGAGGAGATAGAAGAATTAGGTAGGCTCATAAAAAAGGATGTTTTAACTCTGGAGGAAGCTCTTAGGATGAAGGAGTTAGCTTGGAAGTTTGTTGAGAGATTTAAGAGAGAAGTACCAGAAGTCTGGAAGATATACTGGTATGCATGTGCATGGATTGGGATAGCAGCCAGAATGGAAAAAGAGAAGGGAGGAAGAGAATTAAAATAAGAATAGATTAAATAAAGAACATCTTAAGGAGATGTGAATAAAAATGACCTAGTAAAGCATCTATCACTGAATTCCTTAGTAACTTCGCTTTTTGTAGCTTTGTAGATCTCTATAAATTCCCAGGGTTCGGGCTTCATTGTTATTTTCAAATACGCTCTTGATTTTCTGTTACATGATTCTTTAACCTTCTTGAATAGGCTCTAGGATTATATTCTCTGAGAACTGTACCTGGGACTAGTCCAAGTTTTTCTCTTATCTGTTTCGGAATTACAACCTGACCCTTACTAGAAACTACAGTCTTTAATAAGCATCACCTCAAAAATCTTACGATATTGGAGAGTGTTTCATAATTCTTAAGTTGACAGCATTCACAATCTTGGAAGAAAGATGAGGAGGTATAGGTGGCTAAGGTTGATCTACTTAAGATGTGTTTAGTCTGATTATGTTTCAAAAGTTTTGTAGTGTGTAGTACTGACTGATATAAACATGATATAGTACTTAAGCTTTTGAATCTCTTTTGAAATATTTCTAGTAATTCTAGAGACAAGGAATTTTAAGCAACTGCAGTTCATAGTCTATGCCTATTATAGTTATAATGTAGTTCTATTGCCTCAGAGTAGAGTCGCTCTAATAATGGCAATACTTTCTCGTAACTAAAGTTAGTCATTATATATTCTCGTGCATTTCTACTCATTTCCAACCTTAGGTCTCTATTCTCAAGTAAATATGTTATAGCTCTAGCTAATGACATTGGATCTTTAGGAGGTACTAGTAAGCCGTTGTAATTGTGAATTATCAGGTTTCTAACGCCAGGAACGTTTGATCCCACAACTGGTAACCCTGAAGAAAGCGCTTCTAGCAATGAAAACGGCATACCTTCCCTCAATGAGGGGAATGTAAATAGAGTTGCCTTAGATAAGTATTCAGCTATTTCTTTCCTAGGAAGCCGACCTAGGAAGTTAACGTTATTACTTAATCGATACCTTCTCACCAACCTAAAAAGTAGAGATTTTTGAGGACCAGTTCCTATCAGGAGTAGACATATATCTTTATGACCATATTTGTGAACCAGTACACTCATGGCCTCAATAAGATATTTGAGTCCTTTTTCTGGAACCATTCTACCAGTCCATATTAGTGTGTTTTCCATACGCTTAACCTTCGGTTTAAACAAGTCTGTATCAACTGGATTGGGGGCTATCCTTATTTTACTAGGAGGGGCTCCATAACGTATAATCTCCAGAGCATCTTCGTAGGTTAAACACCTTACTATGTCCACTTTATTAAAGATCCATCGAGCTATAGTATGTAAGTAAAGTCTTTGCATTAAATTTAACACAGGACTTCTGTAAGCATAGACTCCATGGACACCTAACACTGTAGGCTTGTTTATCTCCAGAGCTATTTTAAGTGCTTGTACCGATGTCAGAAACAAGTGGGACACCATAATCATCACATCATAATCCAAAGATTTTAGAAGTTTGTCTAATCCTATGAATAACGGATACTTCGGGGTTATTTTACCCCTAAGCGAGAAATCAATGTAGGGTGGAAAATATATAGTCACTTTTTCACACAATTTATTAATGCTAAAGCTATTACGTGTATCTGCACATATTGCAATTACTTCATGACCATACTCTGCTAATTTGCGTAGATACTCATAATATCTATCAGGATAGCTCCAGTGATGAAATACTATCAGCAATTTCATATTCAGCCCTATATTCTGCTATAATCTTGTACTTCTCTTTGAAAGTCTTCTAATGACACAATTATTAGTTTATCGCTCTTAGCGGAGAGCGTTTCATAATTCTATATACCTCTAGAAGAGGTGGCTGGGCAAGAGCTATTAGTAGCGAAGCGTTGTATAGCACATGAGTGCAAAGCACCTAAAGCCCAGCCACCAATTAAAAATT
>Ga0180302_10000362_pt1 | contig 19262 bp, 14 predicted proteins | sample GuaBasSediGuay17_FD_121794 | JGI IMG/M metagenome (GOLD analysis project Ga0180302, IMG submission 121794) | Subseafloor sediment microbial communities from Guaymas Basin, Gulf of California, Mexico - Guay17, Core 4571-4, 12-15 cm | ecosystem: Environmental > Aquatic > Marine > Hydrothermal... | reverse complement strand
GGTATTATAGGCAGGATAGTGAAGCTCGACTGGGCCTTCGTCGTGGGTGCGATACTCAGCCTCGCAGCAGGGCTCCTTTCCTACGACAGCATATCCGGGGAGAGGGAACGGGGGACCCTCTCCTTAGCCCTCTCGAATCCCCTGCCCAGGCACACGGTCCTCCTGGCTAAGTACATCGGGGCCATGGTCGCCCTCATGGTCCCGGTGATAATCGGAATGTCCCTCTGCCTCCTCATCGTAAACTCATCTACACCCCTGACAGGGGGCGACTGGGTGCGGGTAGGGTTCGTGGTGCTCTGTTCGCTTATGTACCTGTCGGTCTTCGTGCTCTTAGGGATGTTCCTTTCCGTAAGAGAAGAAAGCACGACCAGCGTCGTGCTCTTCCTCTTCTTCTGGGTGGCCTTGGCGATAGTGATACCGAACCTGGAAGGTCTCGTAGCGGAGAGGATAAAGCCCATCCCGTCGCCCGCACAGATGGCCTCGAAGACCAAGGCACGGATCGAGCCTTTGGACAGGAAGCTCTCGAAATATCAGAGTGTCATATGGAAGTATATAGACAAGCTTAAGGATTGGGAGAAGGTGGAGCCCTTAGCTGAGGCGGTGAGGGGCTACGTGCCTGTATCCATAAGGAAGGTCGGGATATTGGACGAGATGTTCGCCCAGTACTTCCGGTATATGGTGGCCCAGGTGGAGGCCGTCAGGACTATATCCCGGATATCCCCCACATCAGTCTACAGGTACGCCTGCGAATCCTTGGCAGGGACCGGACTTCCCCATCTGAAGGATTTCTTCCGACAGGTGAGGAGGTACAGGGAGGAATTTCTGAAGTTCATCCTGGACCGGGACATGGCGGACGAGGAGAGCAAACATATGGTAGATCCTTACGGTTCCCAAGAGCTTTTCTCCTCGAAGCCGGTGAACTTCGAGGATATCCCGAAGTTCGTGGATAGGGAACCTTCCCCCTCGGAGGCCTTGAGGTCGGCCCTCTGGGATGTAGCCCTTCTGGCCCTTTTCAACGTGGTCCTGTTCATGCTGACCTTCGCTTCTTTCCTCAGGAGCGACGTGACGCCGGGTGGTGTGTAAGGGAATTCATTATGTGGAAAAGGCTCATGTTTCAGACCCTCAATCCGCTTCATTATACGAGATATGAGGGTTTTGGATAATGGCCGCAGGTCCTTTTCAACTGAGGGCTTAAATACGATTTTATAAGAGGCCATCTTCTTTCAGTCGCTTCTTCATCTCCTCAAAGCTGATGGGCTCTTCTTCTCGACGCTCGACGACCACTGCAAGGTCATGCAGGTCTTCTAAGAGTTGTTCGTATCGTTTGATAGGAAGGATTACAGCGGTCCTGTTGCCTTTGCTATCAACCACGTATTGCTCAGATGATGTCTTCATTTTTTAACACCTCCTTGTGGTATCGGCTATGGTCGGTACGCCGTCCTTTATAACGATATGCTCGTATCCTGTTGCAATCGAAGACATGGGATATCTCCTCCTTTATGTGAGTTCGAACATAAGATAGGCCCGTCTTGTCCCCTTGTCAACAGGCGTGAAAGGAGGCCAATATGCCTTGGGCCATAGCCAAAGATGAAGTCCAGTGGACGGGATGGTCCTGAAGCCTAAGGCATGGTTCGAGCTGGAGGTGAGCCTGTTCACGGGGGATGACGATATGTTTTGGAGGGGTCCCCGTCTCAGGGTCGAACTTCGCAAGGCCCTCATCACCGACAGGTCCGAATGAGGAGGCAACATAACGAAGTTCCTTGAAGTGGCCGATCCCATATCTTCGCCGTTGGCCGTCACATCGGGTGCAGGTATTTTAGGTTGGCTTAAGTTACTTGAAAGGAGCGTCCCAGAGGTCGGAAGGAATCCACTTCCTGGCGTTCAAGCTTAGCCCTTATCTCCTCGAACCACCGGATCGTCTCATGGGAGTAAAGCCTTTCGCCACAGCGGAGGCAGACCTCGGCCCGTACTTTGACCACGGCGACATGGACTCCGCCCCTGAGCAATTTCTCGACTTCCTTCTCCACCAGTTCGCCGCCGCATATTGGACATCTTTCGAAGGACATCGTGCTGTGACCTCCTTAAGGTCCCAAGATAAACCCTGAAGGTCACGTTGTCAACAACCAACCGAAAAGGAGGGAGGAGCCATGAAGCCGATCTGGACGCTTTCAGGGATCGTCGTGATGCTCGTGGCGACCTACGCTCCCGCCCGCGAGATGACCAAGCGTGAGAAGGCCATGAGGCTGCAGCTCGAAAGGGCGGAGCTCGTGCTCGAGCAGGCCAAGAGCGAATACGAAAAACAAAGACAGCGTTACGAGGAGATGAAGGAGCTGAAGGCCCGTGGGATAATAACTGGGGACGAGCTGAAGTCGGCCAGGGAAGCTTACGAAAGGGCTAAGGTGGCCCTCAAGGAGGCCCAGATAAACCTCGAGCAGACCGTGCTGGGGTTCGTGGAGGAGGCCACGCACATATCCATAATCAGGGCACAGAAGTACAGGGCTAAGGACGGCACGAGGAGGGTGAGGCTGACGCTCAAGAACACCTCGGATGTGAAGGCAGCCTCCGCAGCCTACAGGGACGTGCTCTCCCCCCAGGAGGTGAGGGCCTTAGTCGGGATAGAGAACATATTCGTCTCCATACTCAAGGACGGTGTCCTCATAGGCGACCCGTACGAGGTGAGGATCCCCTCCCTGGCCTACGGCCAGGAGGTTACAGTGGAGTTCGGGCTCCAGAGGGACGCGGAGGAGGTCACGGTCAGGATGAAGTACCTGAACAAGGCCGAGGACAGGAAGGTGTACCTACAGAAGAGCGGGACCGAGGACGTTGTGTCGGTCATGTCGCTTCAATTCGCCCAGGAGGGGGAGCTTGGAAGCTCTGTCGTGTTCGACCTGGAACTCGAAAGGATGGCGGAGGACGAGAAGACCTTCGCCTTAGACGTCGTGGGGCTTCCGAGCAAGTACAGGTACCAGTTCGAATACCAGGGAAAGCAACTTTCGCAGGTGAAGTTCTCCCAGGGGATGGCGAAGCTGAGCCTGGGCCTGAGGGTCTGGGTTCCGAGGGAGCTTCCGGAGGAGGAGATAGGCAAGCCGGTAAGCTTTTTCGCTGTGGTTGCGGACAAATACGGTGCCGAGCAGCTAAGGAGGCTCAGGAGGAAGCTCGGTGGAAGGCAGATAAGAGAGGATGACCTCAAGCCCCTCAAGCTCGGGTATGAGGTATTAGAGCTCACGCCGAGGGGTGTGGGGGAACTTGAGCTTGCATCCCCGAACCTGTATTACGAGATAAAGCCGGACCAGAGTGTGGTAATGAAGTTCACGCTCAGGAACACCGGAACCGTGGTCCTGGAGGACGTGAGGGTGGAGGTCGACCCGCCGGCGCAGTGGGAGTACAGGGTCGTACCCGAAAAGGTGGACAGGATAGAGCCCCAGAAGGAGGTGCCCGTGAGGATAGAGGTCGTGCCTCCGGAGGATGTGGACGTGGGAAAATACGAGGTCAAGGTGAGGGCATCGTGCGAGCACGAGGGCAAGCTCGTGGAGGCCCAGGAGAAGAACGTGACGGTGAACGTACAGGGCAAAGCCAACGTCTTGGGGAGCGCCTTGCTCGTGATGCTCCTCGTGGGTATAGTGGTGGGCGTGGCTATATTCACCGTGAAACTGAGCAGGAGGTGACATGTTGCCCTTGGTCCTTTTGATCTTAAAGATGGCGGGAGCGGAGGAGCTTACCCTGGAAGGTAGCATAAAGATCGCGCTCAAGCACAACCCGGACGTGCTCAAGGCGGAACAGCTCGTGAGGGAGAAAAAGTGGGCCCTCATGTACTACCGCTCTGAGAGGTTCCCGCAGGTAAGCCTCGTGGGGAGCTACTACGGTGCGGAGGACACCACGCATAGGTCCGCCACACTTAGGGTGAGCCAGGAGGTGCTGAGGTTCGGCAGGACACCGTACCTCGAGCTTAAGGCCCGAAGGGAGTACAGGAAGGCCAGGTTCGCATACAGGCGGACCGTAGCCGATGTGATCTCCCGGGTGAGGAAGGCCTTCCTTTCGGTGCTCCTGACCGAGGATGAGATAGCCGAAAGGATGGAGCTTCTGAAGGAGTTCGAGAGGAAGCACAGGAGGATGGAGGAGAGGCTCGAGGTGGGCAAGGTCCGTCCGATAGATGTGAAGGAGGCAAGGCTCGAGGTGCTCGACGAAAGGCTCAGGATAAACACGCTCGAAAGGGCCCTCAGGGCCCAGAAGCTCGAACTCCTGAAGGTCATGGGGCTCCTCGGGAGGGCCTCCCCGGACGGGATCGAGCTTGTGGGGGAGGTACCCGAGGAGGAGGTGCCCGAGGACTCATTGGACGCCATGGTCAGGAAGGCCCTCGAGAACAGGAGCGAGGTAGCGGAGCTCAGGGAGGAGGTGGAGGAACAGAGGAGGCTCGTCCGCCAGGCCCTCTGGGAGTGGTTCCCCGGTATAACTGCGAGCGCGTCCTACGGGAGGGGAAGGACGGACCTCAACTTCAGGATGTCCAAGGTGGAAGGACAGTGGAGGGGGACGATGTACCTCGAGCGTCCGCTCGGGAGGGGGACCGAAAGGGAGGACTGGGAGGTGAGGGTCGGACTTGTCTTCCCCATATTCCGAGGTATGCGCAACTGGGGGGTGCTTCAGGAGGAGAGGGCGAAGCTCAAGAGCTTGGAATACGAGCTGAAGAAGCTCGAAGACAGGATAGAGGTCGAGGTGAGGGAGGACTTCTTCAAGGTTTTGGACGCCAAGGAGAGGCTCGACATACAGAGGGAGAGGGTGGAGATAACCAAAGAAAGGCTGGAGATATTCGAGGCCCTGATAGAATACGAATGGGCGAGGTACATAACCTACGAGGACCTCCTAAGGAGGAGGGAGGACTTCCACTCGGCCCAGAGGGAGTACTTCTCAGACAGGAGGGAGTATGTTATGGCCCTCGAGGACCTCAGGAGGGCTGTGGAGGAATGGCGATAGTAGCGCAGTAAGTTATATCCTCCTCATGTTAACTTCCACGAGGAGGCAAAGAACACGACGAGGCTTGAGAGCTTCAAGGCGGCCAAGGTCCAACAGGTCTTCGTCAATCCCAGCACCGGCAGCAGAAACACCCCTCCGACGAGCCCCCCGACCCAGCCTCCCATAAGGTCGCAAGCGTAGAGCATCCCTGCGGTGGTGCCGAGCTTGGGCGAGGATTTCAGACATATCCTGGCCGCCAGGGGGAACTGCGCTCCGACCGGAAATCCGGAGATGAACGAAAGGACAGGAAAGATCCACCGGATGAGGGCGCCCTCCGGATTCGATCGGAGCAGCAGGAAGGTTCCGGGGAGGGAGATGGAGAATACGATCATCGCCAGCTCTATCTCGGCGAAGCACAGGAGGTCCCTCCGGACCCTCTCCGAGAAGGATGCCATGAACAGGCTTCCTGCGGCCATCCCGGACATAAGGGCGGTTATCAAGATTCCTATCTGGTGGAAGACGTGGCCGTACAGGACCTGGAAGGCGAAGATCAATATCAGATCGTAGAGCATGCCTGCAAATCCTGTGCTGGCAACTGCAAAGGGCACCCCCGAGGACCTTCCGAGGCAGAGAAGGAAGGCGAGGGTGAAGGTGAGGACTAAGAGGAAAGAAAAGATATGACCCAGACCGATCCCCTCCAACCTTCCGAACCATCCCCGCAGGGAGGGGGCGAAGATGGCGTTCCAATACCAAAGGCTGCGGAATACGGCCAAAGGGGCAAAATCCTCGTTATTACCTTCCCTTGCTCCCTTCAAGGAGGCTGAGAACCAGTCAAGCCACCTCCTGTGCAGCCGGTAACGGAGGTATCCCGGGGTCAGGAGGCTCACCTCGAGCGACCTTTCCCTCATCCTTTCGGCGAGTAGGGAGGGAGTGATCCGGCTCACCTCGGGGGAGGAGGAGGCGAGGTAGAGGTTGAGGTCTCCGGGTATAATCCGGATGTGAGGATAGACGGCCTCGAGGGTCCTGAGGATACAGGCGTTGAGGTCCCTCAGCTCTTCGCTTATGTAAGTCAGGGAGCCCGGAAGACAGAGGACCAATATCCCCCCTCGCCCGAGCTTCCCTTTAGCTAAGAGGAAGAACTCCTCGGTGAACAGCCGGTTCACCTGGAGGTTGGAAGGGTCCCTCAGTCCTACGAAGATGATATCGTACCTACGGGGGGACATCCGGACGAACAACCTCCCGTCCGTGTTGTGTACGTGGACCCTGGGGTCGTCCAGCTCGGACGGGTCGGTGAACCTTCGAAGTACTTCCAACAACATGGGGTCCAGTTCGGCGTAGTCTATCCTCTTTACCGTCGGATGTTTCAGGACCTCACGGATGACACCTCCGACACCCCCGCTCAGGATCAGGACCTCCTCCGGCTCCGGATGGGAGAGCATGGGGATGTGGACGAATTCCTCCACGAAGGCTATGTCCGGGACCGGTGCTGCCACGACGGGGATGCCGTTGGAGAAGAAGGTGTACTGGCCTTCGTCTTCCACTACAACGACGTTCCCGTAGATGGAATTTCCGTAGTAGACCACCTTCTGGCCCTGCCACTGGCGCTCTACCGAGAGCCTGTGGACCTGATCTGCCCCCCTGCCGAGGAGTAGGAATGCAACGGCCACCGAGGCAGCTGCCGAAGTCCCTGCCAGTATCCTCCTCTGCCGGAATGGCTTCAGGAGCACCAGGCAGATCGCAAGGTTCAACAGGGAGACGATGAGGGCTATCCGGACGGAATGGAGGTAGGGGAGCATGAGGTACACGAAGACGGTCCCGCCCACGATGGTCCCCAGGGTCTCGTATAGGTAGACCCTGCCCACCGCCCAGGAGGAGGGCCTTCCGTGTACTTCAGCATATAGCCGACAGCCGAAGGTGAAAAGAGCCCCGTGGGGGAGGCTTACGGGGAGGAGTAAGAGGAAGGAAGAAAGGAAGATGACCGGAAGCCCGAACCCCTCTCCGGAGACGACACCTATGGCCCCCCTTAAGCTCCGGACCCCGTATACGGCCAAGGGCAGGGCGAAGGAAAACATCGTCTGGACGAGCACGTAGGCCTCGAGCTTCCTCCTTAAACTTTCTATCTTCTTCCCGAGCAGGAAGGAGCCAGCGGCCTCGAGGACGAGCCAGTTGGCAAGTACGATCCCTATGGACAGCTCGTTGCCGGAAAATACGATCAACAGCTCCCGGAGGAGGAGCACCTGGGCCACGATGCCGCTGAAGCCCATAACCCATATGGCTACCGTCATTCCCAGATGCCCGGGATGCTGTAACCGCAGAACTTGCATCTGCCATTTCGTACGTTGTTCTCTAAGACCTGGAAGTGCACCCTGTATATCAACCTTTTCCCGCACCTTGGACAGAAAGTCGAGTTGTACTTGTGGCCGGGGACATTTCCGATGGTAACATAGTGAAGGCCCACGTCCAAGGCTATCTCGTGGGCCTTCTCCAAAGTCCTTATCGGCGTCGGGGGGAGGTGGATCAACCGATAGTTCGGGAAGAAGCGGGAGAAGTGTAGCGGGGTATCCTCGCCGAGGTTCTCCTTGATCCATTCGCACATCCTCCTTATGTCCGATGGATCGTCGTTTATCGTAGGTATGACCAAGTTTACGACCTCGAGCCACTTCCCCTCCTGCTTTACGATCTTCAAGGTCCTCAATACCGGTTCGAGTTCCGCAGATGAATTGTCGTAAGCCTTCTTGGTAAATCCCTTCAGGTCTATGGTCACGGCATCGGTATATCGTAGGAGCCTCTTGAGGGGCTCAGGGTTCATGGAGCCGTTGGAATGCCAAAGTATCCTCAGCCCCTTGCTCTTGGCCAGCACCGCTACGTCGTAGACATATTCGTAGAACGCCGTAGGTTCGTTGTAGGTGAAGGAAAGTGTGGGGATGTTCTTCTTTAGGGCTATCTCGACCGCCCTTTCAGGAGGGATATCGTAAGTTTCCAAATCTCCAGGGCTCGCCTGGGAGAGGTGCCAGTTGTGGCAATGCCGACATCTGAAGTTACAACCCACGGTGCCGAAACAGAGTATCTCGGTCCCAGGGAGCATGTGGTATTGGGGCTCCTTCTCAATGGGGTCTATGTGCACCGCCGAGGGCCTGGCGTAGACCAGAGAGTAATACCTCCCGTCCCTGTTCTCCCGCACCCGACAGAAGCCCCGTCCCCCGGGAGGCACTGTACACATCCTGAAACATGTCTCACACTGTATCCAGTTCCCCTCCAGCTTCCGGTAGAACATGACCTCCTTGAGGGGAACCTCCGTGACGGACGGCGCCCCCCATGTCCCTCGAAGTCCCAGCGTCCTGAGGAGCACCTCCGATACTCCCCCAGTGATCAGGGCCGCAAGGGCCCCTACACTTCTTTGCAGGAAGCTTCTACGGGTCAAAATCTTCGATCTCACCTCCTAAGGACCTTGGCCCAGGTGGGATAACTTCGGCCCTCAGGCGTGGGCCTCGAGCCAGTTCGTGCCGACCCCCACGTCCACCTTTATCGGGACCTTGAGCTTCAGGGCCCCCTCCATCTCCTCGACCACGAGGTCCCTCACCTCCTCCAGCTCCTCCCTCGGAACCTCGAACACGAGCTCGTCGTGGACCTGGAGTATCATCTTGGTCCTGTACCCCCCCTCCCTGAGCCTCCTCCAGACCCTCACCATCGCAACCTTTATGAGGTCGGCTGCGGTCCCCTGCACCGGGGTGTTTATGGCGGTCCTCTCAGCGAACTCCCTCATCTGGCGGTTGGAGCTGTTTATCTCGGGAAGGTACCTCCTCCTCCCCAACAGGGTCGTGACGTACCCTTTCCTCCTCGCCTCCTCCAAGGTGCGCTCTATGTAAGCCTTCACGCCGGGGTACTGCCTGAAGTACTGGTCTATGAGTTCCCTTGCCTCGTGCCTGCTTATCCCGAGCTGCTCAGCCAGGCCGAACGGGCTCATACCGTATATTATCCCGAAGTTTATGGTCTTGGCCCTCCTCCTGAGTTCGGAGGTCACAAGCTCCGGAGGAACCCCGAACATGGCGCAGGCGGTGCGGGTGTGTATGTCCTCACCTTCTAAGAAGACCCTTATGAGGTTCTCGTCCTCGGAGAGGTGGGCCAGGATCCTGAGCTCTATCTGGGAGTAGTCCACGTCCAACAACAGGTGTTTCTCGTCCGGTGCGACGAAGGCCTGACGTATCCTCCTTCCAAGTTCTGTGCGGATGGGGATGTTCTGGAGGTTGGGGTCGCTCGAGGAGAGCCTACCTGTGGCGGTCACGGTCTGGTTGAAGGAAGTGTGGATCCTGCCGGTCTCGGGGTTTATGAGCTTGGGGAGGGCATCTATGTATGTGGACTTTAGCTTTGCAAGTTGCCTGTAGTCCAAAACCTTGCGTGGAAGCTCGTGTTCACCTGCCAGGACCTCTAAGACCGAGACGTCGGTCGAATACCCCGTCTTGGTCCTGCGAACCACCGGGAGCTTGAGCTTCTCGAAGAGTATGTACCCGAGCTGTTGGGTGGAGTTTATGTTGAACCTCTCCCCTGCGACCTCGTATATCTCCTCCTCGAGCCTCCTGAGTTCCGCCTCGACCTGGAGCGACATGGTGCGGAGGTAGTTCCCGTCCACCTTCACCCCGTGCATCTCCATGTCCACGAGGACCTCCACGAGGGGCATCTCGACCTCCCTGAAGAGGGGCATGAGGGCCTTGGCCTCGAGCTCCCCCTCCAGGACCTCCTTGAGCCTCAGGACCACCTCCGCATCCTCGCCAGAGTACCTGGCCGCCTGCTCCACAGGGACCTCGGCGAAGCTCCTCTGCTTCTTGCCCGAGCCTATAAGCTCTGATATCGGGACCATCTTCCTGCCGAGGTAGGTGAGGCTCAGGACCTCGAGGTTGTGCTGGCGGCCCGAGGGGTTCAGGAGGTAGGAAGCTATCATGGTGTCGAACGAAAAGCCCTTGGGCTTTACACCATGCCTGGAGAGGACTATTATGTCGTACTTCACGTTCTGCCCGTACTTCTGTACCCCCTCGTCCTCCAACACAGGGCCCAGTACCTTCCTCACCTTCTCCCAGGGGACGTTAGGTCCGAGGATGTGCCCCACGGGGACGTAGAAAGCCTCCCCGGGCGAGAGGCTCAGGGACACCCCCACGACCTCGGCCCTCATTGGGTCCGTGCTCGTGGTCTCGAGGTCCACAGAGAGGAAGCCCTGGTCCCTGGCCCTACGGGCTATCTCCTCGAGCTCGCCCTCCTCCACGACCTTCGTGCTCACCTCCTGGACCGCCTCTTCGACGGTTATCTCCCTCAGGAACCTCTGGAACTCGAGCTCCTTGAATATCTCCTGGAGGGCTGGCCTGTTGAACCCCCTGAACCTGAACTCCTCGAGGGATACGGGCCTTCCGAGCGCCTCCTCTATGGGAACGTCGGTCCTTATGGTCACGAGCTCCTTGGAGAGCCTGGCCTGGTCGGCGAACTTCTTGAGGTTCTCCCTGACCCTTTCCCTCGCAACAACTCCGGAGTGTGCGAGCACGGAGTCCAGGTCCCCGTACGCCCTGACCAAGGCCAGGGCCGTCTTCTCCCCGACCCCCGGCACGCCCGGGACGTTGTCGGAAGCGTCCCCTGTGAGGGCCAGAAGGTCCCTCACCCTATCGGGCGGGACGCCGAGCCTCTCCTTCACCCCTTCCTCGTCCACCAGTTCCAGCCTTTCCTCTTTGCCTGCCCTCGTGGGCCTGAGGACCTTGACCTTGGGCCCGACGAGCTGGAAGAAGTCCTTGTCGCCCGCAACTATGATGACCTCGAAGCCTTCGTCCGCTGCTCTCTTTGCCAGGGTTCCTATGACGTCGTCGGCCTCGAAACCTTCGACCTCCAGTACAGGTACGTTCATGGCGTCCAATATCTGGTATATCCTCGGAAGGGACGCTGCCATGTGTTCGGGCATCTTCTGGCGCGTGGCCTTGTACTCCGGAAACTTCTCGTGTCTGAAGGTGGGCCTTCCGGTGTCGAACACCACGACCATGTATTCTGGCTCGTACTCCCTGAAGAGCTTGAACAGGGAGTTCACAAAGCCATAAGGCGCGCTCGTGTCCTCCCCCTTGGAGTTTATGAGGGGGTTCTTCGCGAAGGCGAAGTACGAACGATAAGCCAAGGCAGAACCGTCTATGAGGAAGATCCGCTTCATAGCGCCCTCCGGTTAGAGTCTCCTTCGCTCGGCCAGAAGTATGAGCCGTTTAAGTTCCTCCGGACCTCTCGCTTCCTCCCACGACCTCAGAAATCCCTCGCTCTGCACGATCTGAGCTATCGCCATGAGCGCCTGAAGGTGGAACGTCCTCTCGTCCCTGGTCCCGGCTAAGACGAACAGCACCTTCACCGGCGGTCCCTCGCCGAACTTCGCTCCTCCCCTGCACCTCACGGGGAGCACGACGAACTTCCCCTCGCCTTCTACGACCACATGGGGGATGGCGAGGCCCGGCTGCACCACGGTCGTGGAGGCCTTTTCCCTTTCCATCAGCCTCCTGAAGATCTCATCCTCCCCCATCTCCAGGTCCTCGGAAAGCTCCTTCGCGACCTTCCTGAAGCATTCTTCGGCCGAGAGGGGACCGTCCAGATCCAACACCCTGCAGGAGCGGATGAGCCTGTCGAACCTGTCCTCTGTGACCTCGTCCCTCTCCCTCAGCACCTCCAAAAGCTCCTCCTCCAAGGTCCCGTCCCCCAAATTTCTGTCCGTTATCCTCCCCACCAGGTGTACAAGGGCGGACCTCCTCCTTGCGTTCGGCCGGACGTAGGCCACGTACCACACCAGGACAGAGGCGAAGAAGGCTCCGGTTAGCTCCAAGGATACGGCTCCCATCTCGGCTATCAGAAATCCGTAGGAGACTATGCCGAAGGCGGGCAGGTAGGGGTAGAGGGGCACCCTGAACTTGGGGCGGTAGCTCTGAAGCTTGCTCTCCCTCATGATTATGAGGGAAAGGTTCACGAAGGCGAACAGGACCAACATCATGGTGGAGGCGACCTTGACGAGGTCCTCGAGGTCCAGGAAGAGCACGGCCGAGGCCATGAACCCCCCCGTGGTCAGGACGGCCCAGGAAGGCACACCTGACCTGCCCGTCCTCCCGAAGAGCCCGGGCAGGAGCCCATCCCTGCTCATGGCCATGGGGGAGCGGGAGGCAGAAAGTATACCAGCGTTTGCGGTGGTCACGAACGCCGCTAAGGCGGCCGAGGCCATGGCGACCTCCCCGACCTTTCCGAGGACCCTCTTAGCCCCCAACGCCATGGGCATGAGGGAGCTCTTGAGTTCCTCCGGGGGGAGGACCCCCACCGTGATCCCCACAGAGAGCACGTAGAGGACGGTGACCGACAGGAACGCCGAGAACATACCCAAGGGGATGTTTCTGCCGGGGTTCCTGGCCTCCTCTGCCACCCCGGCTACCTTCGTGAGGCCTCCGTAGGAGATGAAGACCATCCCTGTGGCGGCCAAGAGGGCCCCGGAGCCGTGGGGGAGGAACGGGAGGAAGTTGGCCTCCTGCACGTGCCGTCCTCCGAGGACCACGTATCCAACGAGCACCCCCAAAAGTCCCAGCACGAGCCATATCTGGAGCCTCTCGGCCTCCTTGACTCCCAGTAGGTTCACCGAAGTTAACGCCAGACATGCTCCTGCAGCCACAAGCTTGAGGGGGAGGTCGGGCGATAGGAGCTGGGCCACCGCCCCCATGCCGACCAGGGCAAAGGCGCTCTTGAGCCCTAAGGACAGCCAGTTCGCCAGGCCTCCGAACGTGCCGGCTAAGGCCCCCAAGCTCCTCTCTATGTAGAAGTAGGTCCCCCCTGCCTTGGGCATGGCCGTGGCGAGCTCGGCCTTGGCGAGCACCGCCGGAAGCATGAGCAACCCGGCCAGAAGGTAGGCCAGGACCATCCCAGGTCCGACCTGGTCGTAGAGCACGCTCGGAAGCACGAACAGGCCCGAGCTTATCATAGCGCCGGCAGCTATGCAGAATATCCCTAAAGGTCCAAGTTCCCGCTTCAAAGGACGTCCCCTCGTCGGCATCAGAACTCGACCATCACCTTAAGGTTCCTCTCACCCCTTTCGGCGGCCTCCCTGTACGCATCGGGGAGGTCTTGGAACTTGTACCTCGAAGTTATTAGTTCTGTGGGGGTGAGCTTCCCCGAGCTTATCAGCTCCACCGCCTTCAGGAAGTCGTGCCTCATGTACATCAGGCTCCCCACCATCTCGAGCTCCCTGTCCTGAAGGAGGCCTATGGACACCCCCGGCCTTCCTCCTATAACCCCCACCACGACTATCCTCGAGCCCTTCCTCGCACCTTGTACTGCTGTCTCTAAGGTCTCCTCGGCTCCCACGCACTCGAACATCAGGTCGGCCCTGTCCTCGCCGAACGCCTCCTCTATCGCCCCCACCACGTCCTCCCTCCGGGCGTTCACCACGTGGTCCGCCCCGAGCCTCCGGGCCACCTCAAGTTTAAAGTCCACTATATCCGTTATCATAACCTCGGAAGCGCCGAGGGCCTTGGCGGCCTGCATGGTGAGGATCCCTATGGGTCCAGCCCCCAAGACCACCACCTTAGCCCCCTCGTGCATGTCCGCCCTGCCCACTGCGTGCAGGGCTACCGCCGAGGGCTCCACCATGGCGGCAGCCTCGAAGGACATGTCCTCCGGCACGGGCACGACCCTGTCGGCCGGGACCGCGAAGAACTCCCTGTGGCATCCGTCGGTCTGGAACCCCATGACCTTTAAGTTATAGCATATGTTGTACCTTCCGTGTCTACAGGGATAACACCTCCCGCAGACTATCGATGGCTCGACCGTAACCTTGTCCCCCGGCGTTATCCCCTCGACCTCCTCCCCCACCGACTCCACCACCCCCGAGAACTCGTGCCCCTGGATTATGGGGTAGGATGTGAAGGGATGCTCCCCCCGCCACACGTGGACGTCCGAACCACACACCCCACAAGCTTTTACCTCTATCACGACCTGTCCCCTCCCGGGCTCGGGCTTAGGGACATCCTGGAAGACTATCCTTCCCGGTTCCACCATCGTGGCCTGAAGCATGTTCCCTCCTTGCTGAGGTTACCTATATCGTCCAGCTCAATATAACGTCGCACGCAGGGGATATCAAGAGTTACTTGACAACCAGAAAGCTTCACTTTAAATTGGGATGTCATAAGGGGAGGCCCCTTATGGAATCCCTGGGATGGTTGCTCCTTTGGATATGGGTCGTGCTCCGTGTGCTCCTCATAGCCGCCGTGGTGTACCTCGTGGTGTGGGAGGTGAGGAGGTCAAGATGAACCCCCTGAAGGTTATACTGGAGGCGGAGGAAGGAGCAAGGAGGATACTTTCGGAGGCCGAGGAGGAGGCCAGGCGCATAGGGGAGGAGGCCAGCTCCGAGGCCTCTTCAATTTTGGAGGAGGCGAGGAGGCGGGGGGAGGAGCTTGGAAGGAGGGCCATGGAGGAGGCCGAGGCAAGGGCCAGGGCCCACAGGGAGGAGACCTTAAGGGAGGCCGAGGAGGAGATATCGAGGCTCAGGAGGCTGTTCCGGAAGAGGAAGGAAGATGTGGTCTCCTGGGTCCTGGGCGAGCTCTTAGGGGAGCGATGAAGGTCCTGAAGTACGCTGCCGTAAACGCCAGGCTCAGGGGGATGAGGTCCAGGAGGCTCGCACCTCAAGCTATCAGGGGATTCCTCTTGGACCCGTCCGCCCTGAGGTCCGCCCTCACCCGAGCCGGATATCCGGAGAGGTTGGGGGATGCCTCCCTTCCGGAGTTGGAGAGGGGGCTTTTCGAGGGGATGGCGAGGCTCTGGGAGGGGCTCGTCCGTTTCACTAAGGGGGACCTGAGGGAATTCCTGAGGGCCCTCGTGTTCCGCTTAGACCTGTACAACGTACATTCTGTCATATCCGCAATCTTTGCGGGGACGTCCCCGAGGCTCCTGGACACTGGAAGGTACGGCCTTTTCAGGAGGGAAGCGTTGGAGGATGTGAGGGACCTCTCCTCTCTCGGTAACATCTTGAAGGGAACATTCTTAGAGAGAGAATATGGGGAGGCGGTGAGGGAGCTGGAGTCCGAACGGGACGTCCTCGCCCTTTTCGCAGCGTTGGACAGGGCGTATTTCCTTTATCTTTGGGAGCTCGGAGGCTCGCTGGGCGGGGAGGACGGAGCCTGGTGTCGCAGGCTCCTCGGCCGGTACGGGGCAGTTCAGGACACGATCGCCTTCCTCCGCCTCAGGTTCGTGAGGGGCTTAGGTGCCAGGGAGGCCCTAAGGTACCTGGTCGGTGCGGGGAGGGTCCTCCCCGTCGGACCTTTCCTGGAGTCGCCCGACGAGCTTGGGGAAGCTTCGAAGATGCTTTCGGGCTCCCTCTTAGGAAGGACGATCGTCGTTTCGGAGCCTTCCTTAGAGGAGGTCGAAAGGGCGCTCTGGAGGACCTTCTACTCGGAGTGCGAAAAGGCCTTCAGGGGACATCCCTTCAATATAGGGCCACTCCTGGCCCAGTTCTTCCTCCTGGAGAGGGAGGTCAAGGGGATAGTGGCGGCCTTCGAGGGGGCTGCCCTCGGCCTTCCGGAGGAGAGGACGGCATCTTTCGTAGTTTAGACATGTTTCGGACCGAAAGGATGGCGTACCTCAGGCTCCTCCTCCTCAGGGAGGACGTCCTTAGGACGACCGGGGAGCTGGCCCGGAGGGAGGTGCTCCATCCGGAGTCGGAGGGTCCTGGGCACGGGCCCGACCCCGAACTTTCGGAGGAGCTCGAGGGACTTCTGAGGAGGATAGAGTCCCTTCGCTCCAAGCTCGGGATAGGGCATCGGCCACTCAGGCCCCAAGATGTGCCCTTGGACCCCGAGGGGCTGATCTCGGAGGCCGAGGGGAAGGTTTCCGAGCTCGAGGAAAGGATAGGGGAGGTGGAGGCTAAGAGGGAAGAGCTTTCCAAGAGGGAGGAGGACCTCATCTATCAGGTGAGGGCCTACGAGCTTCTGGAGGACCTGAACCTGGAGCTTTCGGAGGAGCCGAGGTACGTGGACGTGGCGGTCGGCAGGCTTCCCAGGGCTCAGGCGGACGGGATGGAGGACTACGTAGGGGACCTTACCTGCGCTTGGGACGTGAAACCGGGCGGGAGGGACGAGGCGGTAGTGGTCCTGGTAGGGCAGAGGGGAACATCCGATGCCCTTTCCGGCCTCAGGTTCGCTCCTGTGGAGCTGAGGAAGGGGATCACCTCCGAGGAACTTGAGCTTGAAAGGTGGAGGATAAGGGAGGAACTTGCGGATGTAGCGGAGGAGGTGGAGCATCTGAGGGAGGAATGGGGGGAGAGGCTGTGCTTCTGGGAGGAGGCCGTAAGGGCAAACTTGAGGCTTCTGAGGGAGATGGAGAGGTTCTCCGGGACCGAGGAGGTCGCCGAAATTTCCGGGTTCGTCCCCTTGGGGGAATGTCCTGAGGTCTGCAAGGAGGTGGAGAGGCTCACAGGAGGAAGGTTCTACGCCGAATACAGTCCCGTCGAAGAGGTGGGAAAGGAGGAGGATGCGCCCTCGAAGTTCTCTAACCCGAGGTTCCTTAGGGCGTTCGAAAGTTTGGTGGCGACCTACGGGCTCCCCCCCTACGGCGGGTTGGACCCCACCCCCATATTGGCGGTCGTGTTCCCCGTCATGTTCGGGGCCATGTTCGGGGACGTGGGGCACGGCGCCCTCCTCGCCCTTGCGGGAGCGTTTCTGGCGTTCCATAGGAAGTTCAGGAGGAAGTTGGGAAACATAGGAGAGTTCCTGCTCTACATGGGAGGGGCTTCCGTCATCTTCGGGCTCCTCTTCGGAAGCGCTTTCGGGTTGGAGTTCGAGCCCCTCTGGTTCAGACCCTCGGAGGATACGATCCGCTTCATGGAGCTTTCGGTGGGTTTCGGCGTGGTGGTGCTGTCCCTCGGGGTGCTCCTGAACGTGCTCCAGGCCCTGAGGAGGGAGCCATCGGAAGCCCTCTTCGGACGGTGGGGGGCCCTGAGCGGGGCCTTCTACTGGGGAGGGTTGGCCCTCGTAATTCGTTCGGGAGAGGTGCCTCTCGTCCCGGCGGCCCTGGTCCTCGGGCTTCCACTCCTGCTTATGATCTTAGGGAGCATATGGGCCAGGAGGGATGTCGTGGAGGTCCTCATGGGGCCGGTCGAGGTGGTGATGGGGTACTTCGCCAACACCATATCCTACGTGCGAATAGCGGCCTTCGGGCTCACCCACGCCGCCCTTATGTCGTCGGTGTTTACTATAGCGGACATGCTCCCGAGGGAGGCCGAAATCTCGACCATCGTCGAGGGGAACCTGCTCGTGGTCGGGCTGGAGGGGCTCATAGTGACGATACAGTGCATGAGGCTCACGTACTACGAGTTCTTCTCGAAGTTCTTCCTTGAGCAGGGAAGGCCTTTCAGACCCTTGAGGTTACGATAAAGGAGGAAAGATGAGGCTCGCAAGGATTATAGGGGCATCGAGGAAGGTCCTTATGGGATTGGGGCTTCTGGCTCTGGTGCTTTCGGCCGTGGGGGTCGTGATCCTCCTACACAGCCCCTCCCACGCACAGGAGCCCGGTGCGGTCCCGGCCAAGGCCCAAGGTTTGGGCTTTATAGCTGCTGCCTTGGCGGTCCTCGGCTCTTCCATAGGTGCCGGGATAGCGGTCTCGGCGGTGGGGGCCGCGGCCATGGGGGCGGTGGCGGAAAGGCCGGAGCTTATGGGCAGGTCGCTCATATATGTGGGCCTTGCGGAGGGGATAGCCATATACGGGCTCATAGTAGCCATAATGATACTTGGAAAGCTATGAAGCTTTGGGCGGTCGGGGACGAGTTCTTCGTTGGGACCTTCAGGCTCATGGGGGCAGGCGGGACGGTGGTGGAGGACCCAGAGGAGGCCAGAAGGGAGGTAGAGAGGCTCCTCGAGGAGGGGGACGTCGGCGTCGTGTTGGTCTCCCAGACCGTAGCCGACTCGCTCGGGGATGCCTTCTCCTCCTACATAGAGCGGAGGGACCTCCCACTGGTCCTGGCGATCCCGGACGGCAGGACCCCCGCCAAGGGGGTCGAGGAGGTCATGAGGGTCCTCAGGGCTTCCTTAGGGGTCACTTTCTGATGAAGGTCGTGGGGGACATAGGTAAGCTCGTGGAGGAGATAAGAAGGCGGGCGGAGGAGGACGCCCGGGCCGTCCTCGAGAGGGCGCGGAGGGCAGCGGAGCTAGAAAGGGAGAGGGCCAGGGAGGAAGCTGGGAGGCTCATCAGGGAGGCCGAGGAGAGGGCCAGGAGGGAGGCGGAGGTCCTCCTCAGACGTTCCGTGGCCCTGAGCGCAAGGAAGGCCAGGGCGAAGGTTTCCTCGGAGAGGGAGAGGCTCTTAGAGGAGGTCTTCGATGAGGCTTTGGAACGCGCCCGCTCCATGCCGAGGGACGGAAGGTACTTCCAAGTTCTGGCTGGGCTCTTAGCGGAAGGGGTCAGGGCTTTGGGAGGCGAGGCGGAGGTGATGCTTCCCGCTCAGGACAGGTCAGAGCTTTCCGGAAGGTGGGAGGAGTTGGAGCGGAGGGTGAGGGAGCTGGCCGGGATGCAGGTGAGGCTCGAACTTTCCGACGAGACGATATCCGCATCCGGGGGGGCCGTCCTCCGTTCCCCCGACGGAAGGAAGCTCTACGACGCCACTTTCGAGGCCAGGCTGGAGGCCCTCAGGGAGTCCCTGAGATGGGAGGTCTCAAGGATGCTCTTCGGAGGCGACGATGGATAGGTGTGGGGAGGTAGTCAGAGTTTCGGGGCCCGTGGTCTTCGCAAGGGGCGTGCCGGACGTCCACATGGGGGATCAGGTCGAGGTCGGGCCGGAGGGGCTCATAGGTGAGGTGATAGGGATAAGCGGGGAAGTCGTTACCGTCCAGGTGTACGAGGAGACGACGGGGCTCAAACCCGGCATGTCGGTGGTATCGTCGGGGATGCCACTTTCGGTGGAGCTTGGGCCCGGACTTATAGGTTCTGTGTACGACGGGCTTCAGCGTCCCCTCGAGGTCATAGCGGAAGCGGCGGGCGCCTTCATAGCGAGGGGTGTTAGGGCGAGACCCCTGGACCCTGAGAAGGTATGGCACTTCTCCCCCTCGGCCGAGGAGGGAAAGGAAGTATCTGGTGGGGAGGTGCTCGGGGAGGTGGAGGAGACCGAAGCGATCGTCCACAGGGTCTTGGTCCCGCCCGGGGTCTCGGGAAGGCTCGTATGGGTGGCCGAGGAGGGAGAATACAGGGTGGACGATGTGGTGGCGAGGGTGGAGGCAGGAGGCATCGTGGAACTTAAGCTCTACCACCGCTGGCCCGTCCGGAGGCCCCGTCCGGTCTTTAAGAGGCTCCCT
>Ga0180302_10000361_pt1 | contig 19265 bp, 14 predicted proteins | sample GuaBasSediGuay17_FD_121794 | JGI IMG/M metagenome (GOLD analysis project Ga0180302, IMG submission 121794) | Subseafloor sediment microbial communities from Guaymas Basin, Gulf of California, Mexico - Guay17, Core 4571-4, 12-15 cm | ecosystem: Environmental > Aquatic > Marine > Hydrothermal... | reverse complement strand
GCATCTTCCCTCAGCATGTGCCTCCAGCTTCCTGAAGAAGTCACCGAAGATGGCATCCCGGTCCACGCTTACGGCAGTGCGGATGAAGTGTCGGGAAGTGTCCACGCTCCATGTGAACTGGTCGGTCAGTATCGGACTGTGGACCACGTGCGTGAGGACCCAGGACGGGTTTATAAGGTAAGCGACCGCAGCTATGTCCCATATCACCTTGGACCTCGCATAGTGGTCGGGGTAGTAGGACCTGAATATCTCGTAGAGGTAATCCCCGATGGCTCCTCGTCCCAACACGTACCTTTCCATCTCCGAGATGGTCGTCATCATGTGGGATGTGACCCCCTGACAGGGGACCTGCACGAGGGGAACACCGCAGTCGAAGATCGTCCTTGAAGCATGTATGTCCTGCCCCAGGTTGAACTCCCGTGCTGAGGGCCAGTAAAGGGGCTGTCCTCCCAGCCATACCACCACTATCTTCTCTACGATCTTAGGCTCCATAATGATGGCCGAAGCGACGTTCGTGATGGCGCCGATCGCCACGACATATAGCGGCTCGTCGTCCATCCCGAGGGCCAATTCCACGAGGTGCTCGGCCGCCTCGCTCCTGCATGGAGTCTCAGGGTCAGGAAGGTAGCTCGTGGAGCCACGGTGCACGAGGCCATCAGACGGGACCTCCATCTTGCTCAGAACCCTCAATATCTCTTCGTAGCTCTTCTCCATCCCGTCGCCCGGCCCCCTGGAGCGCCGGTTCGTGAAGGGAGCGGCATATATGGCCTTCACGTCCATCCGCTCGGGGGAGAGCAGGGAGTAGGTAAGGGCGAACTGGTCGTCTATCTCGTTGTAGGCGTCCGTGTCCAGGACCATCCGGACCCTTCCCTCCGGCGGGCTCAGCCGCCTCAGCAGCTCGTGGTCCGGCATACGGCGGAACTTCATAGGAACTCCTCACCCAAGCGTAGCATACAGCACTCGCAGGCTTTACCCCATATCTTCATGGCACGACATCACCGTGGGCATCTACGGCGGACACCGATGTGTTGGTGGAACCACAGTCCACCACGACCGCAAGTTCCCTTGACATAGCCGCTCCCTTAAGTTTAGGGACAAATATAGGGTCCCGAAGGATGGATGTCAAGCCTTAGACATCCGGCCTTCGAAGGTGAGTTCGGACGTGGTTGAGGGTTATAAGTTCTCGATTTGGCAGTTAAGGCTAAGTTTATATAAAAGTTATTAACATGCGAAAAAAGTGTTGACAAATGGTTGAATAGATGTTACTTTCAGAGCAAATAACCCTACGGCTGGCCAAGAGAGGATTTTTGGGTTACCTTTCCAGGAGAGAGGAGCTTCATTTTAGGGAGGTGGAAGTCATGGCTGACATAGAGAAATATTATGATCAGAAAGCCCAGCAAGAATGGGACCGCCTGGAGCGCCATAGGACCGAATTTGCGGTAACCATGCGCGCCTTTGAAGAGTATCTGCCCAAACCTCCTGCTAAGGTTCTGGATATCGGCGGAGGTCCCGGTAGATATGCTATCTCTCTCACCCAGCAGGGATATACGGTAACTCTTGTGGACCTTTCTAAGAATTGCTTAGAATTTGCTAAAGATAGGGCTAAGGAGGCCGGAGTTGAGCTGGCAGGTTATGTGCACGGGAACGCTACAGATCTGGCACAATTTCCCTCGGAGAGTTACGATGTAGTGCTTTTGATGGGACCCCTGTATCATCTGCTCACAATAGAGGATCGCCAGAAGGCCCTGCATGAAGCTGGAAGGGTGCTAAGGTCCGGCGGATCCATCTTCGCCTCCTTCATCGGCCGCTATGCTCAAATCCGTTATGCGGCCAAACATGTGCCAACATGGATAGTCGAACATCGCCAACGGTGTGAGGAGTTACTCGCCACGGGAGTACTTAAAGCCCGTCCTGAAGGAGGAGGTTTTACCGATGCCTATTTCGCCCATCCCTCCGAGATTAAGCCCTTCATGGAGGAAGGAGGCTTTGAGACATTGGATCTGATCGCTTGCGAAGGAGTTATCAGTATGATCGAAGAAAAAGTCAATGACCTTACAGGTGAGCTGTGGCAGGCGTGGGTGGAGTTGAACTATCGCCTCGGAAAGGATCCAACATTGCATGGTGCAGCGGAGCATTTACTCTATGTGGGAAGAAAGAGGTAAGATCTTTTTACCTATTCACCTGTATGGTGGCTCGACAAGAGGCTTCAAGAAAGCATTCGGGGGGAGTTACGATGAGGGCGTTCATGGTCCTTTTGTGCGTATACTCCGCCGCAGAGGCAGCTATGGATAAATGGACGCTGTGGGCCGACGGAACCCGCCTGCGCGGGGCAAACATCTACCAACGCAGGGTTTATCCCGAGCTGGACGGTCCAGAATTTATGGGACCCGGCCCCGTCGGGCCGCCGTACACCCAAGAGGGCTTTTACCGTCTGGCGGCCTTAGGCGCCAACTACGTCAACATATCCCATCCGGGTCTGTTCACGGAGACGCCTCCCTACGTCCCCGACCTGGAGGTCCAGGAACACCTCGACAGCCTCCTCGCCATGATCGCCGAGGCGGACATGTTCGCCGTCATCAGCTTCCGTACAGGACCTGGCCGGGCGGAGTTCAGCGTCTGCTGTCTCGGGGACGACTGGTTCGACGAGAGCTACCTGAACGACGAGGTATGGAAGGACAGCGCCGCCCAGGACGCCTGGGTGGACATGTGGCGCTACACGGCACAGCGCTACAGGGACAACCCCATCGTGGTGGGGTACGACCTGATGGTGGAACCGAACTCCAACGAGGTCTGGCTGGACGTCTGGGACCCAGAGGAGTTCTACGAAAAGTACGGCGGCACCCTCTACGACTGGAACCAGCTTTACCCTCGCATCACGGCCGCCATCAGGGAGGTGGACCCGGACACGCCGATCCTTGTGGGTTGTATGGCGTACAGCGCCGTCGAGTGGCTTCCCTACCTCAAGCCGACGGAAGATAGGCGTACGGTCTATGTTGTACATCAATATGCCCCTTATGTCTATACTCATCAGGAACCTCCGCTTATAAGGTCGTATCCCGGCGTGTTCGATACGGACTGGGACGGGGTGGACGACAGGTTCGACAGGACATGGTTGGAGGATCTGCTCTCGACAGTAGACAACTTCATGGCAACGTATGGAGTACCCGTTGCGGTGAACGAGTTCGGTGTCATGCGGTGGGAGCCCGGTGCGGCCAAGTTTATGGACGACCAGATGGACCTGTTCGAGCAGAGGGGAATGAACTATGCCCTGTGGGTGTGGGCCCCCTCGTGGAAGCCGATGGCGGAGGAGGATGCCTTCAACTTTAGGCACGGTCCCGACCCCGACTGCCATACCGACGTCGCAACGAGCGAGCTTATGGATGTTATCCTCAAGTACTGGAAGCGTAACATGGTGCGTCCATCCCCTGTGGAAGAGGTCACTCGGGATGGGCTCCCCGGTGAATTCGCCCTGGGACAGAACTACCCGAATCCCTTCAACTCCTATACTGCCATAGAGTTTTCGGTCCCTCGGAAGGAGTTCGTCGTCCTGAGGGTCTTCGACCTCCTTGGGGAGGAGGTGGCCACGTTGGTCGCCGGGAAGTTCCCTCCGGGACGTTACAGGGCCGTATGGAACCCCGGCAGGTCGGCAAGCGGCGTGTACTGCTGCCGGCTGGAGGCAGGACATGTGGTGCGGACGAGGAAGTTCGTGCTGGTCAGGTGAGGACTAAAAGAGGGAGAGTTGAGATGAGGTCCTGCGCCTGCGGGGCCCCGGGGTTTCCCTGACCACGAGGTCCTCGGGAAGCTCCCTTAGGAACCTGGAGGGGGGAAGTTCGGCCCTTCTGCCGTGGAGGATTCTGCTCTTCGCAGCGGAAAGTATCAGTTCCTCCCTGGCCCTCGTCATTCCGACGTAGAAGAGCCTCCTCTCCTCCTCGGGATCCCCCTCAGCATGTGGGAGTAGGCCCTCCTCGACGCCCACTACGAAGACCACGGGGAACTCGAGACCCTTGGCGGCGTGGAGGGTCATGAGGGAGACCGCTTCGGTCCGAGCCCCTTCGCCCCTGCGCTCGTAGTCCCCGTCCTTGTAGAGGGGAAGCATCCCTAAGAAATCCCTTAAACTTCCCCTTCCCTCCGCCAACCTCATGAGGCGCAGAAGGTGGCCGTCCTCGCCGAAGATCTCCGTCCACTTCTTTACGGCCTCCTGAGCGGGCTTGTCCTCCATGCCTTCGAACTCCTCCAGAACTTCCCTGAGCCTTCCGAGCCTTTCCCAATCTCCCTCGGCTATACTTCTCGACGCCTTCTCCCTCTCGGCCGGGGGGAGTGAGAAAGGTCCCTCAGAAAGCACCATCCTGGCCCTGAAGGGGTCCTGTGGGTCCAGGAGGAACCTGAAGAAGGTCAAGGCGCCCCTCACCGACGGCTCCTCCAGGAAGCCCCTGCCTCCGACGACCCTGTAAGGGAGGCCCTCTTTGAGGAAGCACTCCTCCAGAACATCGACCTGATGCATGGTCCTGAAGAGCACGGCGAAATCTCCGAAGCTCCTTTCGGTCTCCCCTCCGGCACGGAGCATGGTGGCTCCCCCGACCATCCTCCCTATCTCCCTTACGACGGCTATGCCCTCCGCAAGTTCGCTCGAAGGCCGGAGGAGCCTGATCCTGGGCCCTTCCTTCCTGTGGGCGCTGAGCTTCACAGGGAACCTGTCGGGGTTGTGGGAAATTATATGTCGGGCCGCCATGAGGATGGGCTCAGGACACCTGTAGGACGTCCTGAGGTAGACCCAGCGTGCTTGGGGGAAGTCCTCCTTAAGCCTGAAGAAGAACCTATAGTCCGCCCCCCTGAACCCGTATATGGCCTGGTCCGGGTCCCCTATGACGAAGAGTCCCTTCCCATCCCCCGCCAGTAACCTCACGAGCTTATATTGGGGTAGGTTCACATCCTGGAACTCGTCCACGAGCACGTGCCGGAACCTATCCCTGACCTTCCCGAGGACCTCGGGGTCCTTCAGAAGCTCGACCGCATCCCACAGGAGTTCCTCGTAATCCCAAAGGCCGTACGCTTTCAGACGCCCCCTGTAGGCATCTAGAAGCTTCCCTCCCTCCTCCCCCCTGGCCCTGATGCGGCAGAGGGACTCGTATGTGGCCTGGACCCTTCCCTTTTCCCCGAGCTCGGCCATAACTTCCTCTAATATCCTCGTCGCCTCAAGATCGTCCACGACCTCGAAGTCCTTTCCTCTATCACGCAGGATCTCTAAGCAGAGGGAATGAAACGTCCCCGTCCAGATCCCCTCCGCCTCCTTCCCGGCCAGGCCCAGGATCCTCTCCCTCATCTCCCCTGCGGCCTTGTTGGTGAAGGTCACGGCGGCTATACATCCCGGGGGGACCCCGTCCCGGACGAGCCTGACCGCCCTGTGGGCCAAGGTCCGGGTCTTTCCCGTCCCGGGACCTGCCACCACGACCACAGGTCCGGGGGAGTTTACGGCCTCCTCCTGGGATAGGTCCAGGCCGCGGGAGGGCTCCTGGGGGACGGCCACCTCCCGAGGTCGTGGGACGACCTCGGGGATGGGAAGCTCCGGGGCCTGAGGTTCCTCTGGTACTTCCATAAGCGAGGCCTGTCCCCTGAGCTTGGCCCTCTCGCCCTCCCTGAAGACCTTCACCTTTCCGTACTCCCCGTCGTAGCCCGGTAGCACCTCAAGTTCCCTCTCCCTCACCCTCCTTACGCCCTCCGCCACGAGGGGGTCCACCTTGGAGACCTCCTCGAGGGGGGCCTCCCTGAGCACGAAGAGTTCGGGGCCTATACGGGAGAGGAGCCTGAAATAAAGTTCTTTGACCTTTTTGGACTCCGGGCCCGCACCCAGGGCGTCCCCTATGACCTCGGGAAGGGGGACGAGGCTTTCGTAATGACGGGCAGATGGGGGCCTGACCCCCTCGGGCCTGTCGGCAAGTTCCTCGACCCTGTGCAGCACCCCCACCGTTACCTTCCTCCCGCACACGGGACATATACCCCCGGCACGGATGGTCTGCCTGGGGTGCCACCTCAGGCCGCAGGACCTATGCCCGTCGTAGTGGTACTTGCCCTCCTCGGGGTAGAACTCGATCGTTCCTATAAGCTCGTCCCTTCCACCTCCCCTTAAGGCCCCGGATAGGCCCTCGTACGAAAGCTCAGCGTCGAATATGTCGGCCTCCCTGGCGAGGTTCTTGGGGGAGTGGGCGTCGGAGTGGGAGACCAGGGGGAAGGGGTCCAGGGCCGAAAGCCTCCAGTTCATAGGGGGATCGGAGGAGAGACCGGTCTCCATCGCAGCTATCTTGGACGAAAGCTGGCCGAAGCACTCCTCTATCGAGTCGAACCCCGAGTTCGCCCCGAAGAGCGAGAAGTGAGGGGTCCATATATGTGCTGGGATGTAGAGGGAATCAGGACAGGCATCTAAGACGATCTCGAATAGCACCTCGGCATCCAGCCCCAAGATGGGCCTTCCGTCCGACTCTAAGTTCCCTATCTTGGAAAGTTCCCCGGAGAGCCTATCGGCCGACTCGAGGTCGGGTAGGACGATGAGTACGTGGATCTTCCTGGTCCTTCCGCCCTTCTTGTATATGCAGCTTATCTCGGTCGAGGGCACAAAGCGCACCTCCCTCCTGCAGGAGGGAGGGACTTTCTCCTCGACTTCGGCCCTTAAGTCCGGCCTGAGAGTATAGAGTCCATCCTCCCCCCGCACGAGCTTTTTCCTGAGCTCCTCCCTCCACCCCGGATGGGTGCAGTCCCCAGTCCCGAGGAGACTCAGCCCCTTGAGGCAGGCCCATCTGTGGTACTCCTCAGGAGTGGCCTCCTTGCTCGTAGCACGGGAATAGTGGGAGTGGATGTGCAGGTCAGCTAAGAACGTCCCCATGTGACTTCCCTCGGAACCGTCAATATAGGACACCGGAGGAAGAATGTCAAGCTCTCCCTGATAATTTCCTTGACACCGACCGGTGAAGAGATTATTTTTCTGATTGCGGATGGGACGGAGTCCGGGGTGAGGGGCCTCCTGAGGGTAGGAGGCGAACAGCCCGTGGAGCTTGGAACGAGCTGACCGTTGGGTCAACCTGAGTGGTCGAGATGAAACAGTTCGTCGTGTTCGGGTTGGGAAGGTTCGGATTTGAGGTCGCCACGAGGCTCTCCGAGCTCGGGGCCGAGGTGATAGCTGTGGACAGGGAGATGAGGTTGGTGGAACAGATAAAGGACCTCGTGGCCCAGGCCGTGTGCATGGACTGCACGGACGAAGCAGCCATAAGGGCCTTGGGGATAGAGGACGTGGACGCAGCGGTGGTGGCCGTGGGGGATAGCATAGAGGTGAACATCCTCACCGCCGCTATACTCAGAGACTTAGGGGTGAAGAAGATAGTTGCGAGGGCAGCGTCCCCCCTCCACGGGAGGATACTCCAGAGGATAGGGGTCCACCAGGTGATATACCCGGAGATACAGATAGCCCAACAGGTGGCCCGGGGGCTCATGGGACCTGGGGTCATCTCCTACATCATGTTGGCCGAAGGGCAGAGCCTCGTGGAGCTTCCGGCCCCCAAGAAGCTTACCGGAAGGACGATAGCGGACACGGACTTCAGGAGGAGGTACAACCTCATGATAATCGGGATAAGGAGGGAGGGGCGGTTCATAAGCCTTCCGACCCCGGAGGAGATGTTGGAGGAGGGGGATGTGCTCATGGTCGTCGGGAAGGACGAGGATGTGGATAGGTTCCTGAGGAAGGCCGGAGGTTGAGATGAGGGTCCTCGCCCGGATCGATCTGAAGGGATGCCCTCGCAGATTTTTGACGTTTATAGTTATGTTGGGATTTGCGTTCCCAGCATGGGGCCAGTACTTCCTGCCAGCAAGAGGCTTCGGGCAGAACAAGGTCCGCTACAGAAAGTTCGACTGGTGGGCGCTTAAGACCAAGTACGTTGAGGTGTACTATAATCCGGAGTACGAGGACTTAGCTAAGATAGCGGCCAAGATGGCGGACGATGCCGTGGAAGAGCTTCAAAAGGCTACCAGACACGAGCTTTCCACGGTCGTACCTTTGATATTATACGAGACCCACTACCAATTCGAACAGACGAACATAGTGACCGAGATACTCCCCCCGGGAGTCGGAGGCTTCGCCGAGAGCCTCAGGTACAGGGTCGTGATACCTTTCGACGGTAACCTGGACAACCTGAGGGAGGTCATAGCCCACGAGATGACGCACATATTCCAGTACGACATAATATATGGAGGGCCCCTCAAGTCCCTCACGAAGAGGATAAAGCCTCCTCCCACATGGCTCATGGAGGGGATGGCGGAGTACTTCGGAAGGGGGCTCACGGAGTACGGGGAAAAGAAAGGGGGTATGGAGATAACGGGCGAGATGGTGCTGAGGGACGCCGTGCTTTCGGGCACCTTGATACCTCTTAAGGATCTGGACGACTTCAGCATGCTCTCAAGGGTATACCTGGCGTACAAGGAGAGCCAGTCCCTGGTCACCTACATCGCTCGGAGGTTCGGACAGTACAAGGTGGTACAGCTCCTCAGACGCTGGAAGTTCTTAAGCGACTCCGAAAAGTTGATAAGGGAGGTCTTAGGGATAAGCAGGGAGGAACTCGAGAGGGATTGGAGGACATATCTCTACAGGAAGTACTGGCCGCAGATAGAGGGGAGGAAGTACACCTACGAGTTCGCAAGGGAGGTGACGCCCGACGACGGAAGGAAGGGAGTGGGGCACATGAGCCCGGCGTGGTCCTTGGGAGGGGAGATGTTGGCGGTGCTCTCGGCCAGGGAGGGGGAGCTCGGGATAGAGCTCATAAGGCTGAGGGACGGGAAGGTGCTTTATAACGTGACGAAGGGTATGAGGGCGTACGAGTACGAGGACCTGAGGTTCGGGGAGAAGGTGCTGGCATGGTCCCCGGACGGGAGGTGGATAGCGTTCGTGGGCAAGAGGTCCGACAGGGACAGGATATTCGTGTGGGATGTGTACAGGATGAGCTTGGACAGGAGGTTGGACCCCGAGGGGGTAGAAGAGGTCACCTCCTTGAACTGGTCCCCGGACGGGAGGAGGTTGGTCATCTCGGGGATAAAAGGTGGCAGCCCGGGGATATTCATCTTGGACGCTTCCTCGGGCAGAACTCAGGTGCTCACGAGGGGCCTCAGCGACCAGGTGTTCCCGGCGTGGTCCCCGGACGGAGGGACGATAGCCTTCAGCACGAGGTACAGGGGATCGTACGACATCTGTCTGTACAAGCTCTCGGACGGAAGGATGGAGAGGCTGGACCTACCAGGAAGCGATGAACTCACCCCCTGCTGGTTCCAGGACGGGAGGAGGCTGCTCCTGGCCGTCGGGGAGGAGGGAAGGTACAACCTCAAGCTCGTGGACCTATCCGAAGGGAGGCTGTATCAGCTCACGGACGTCGTGGGGGGGGTCCAAGGACCTGCCGTCTCCCCGGACGGTAGGAGGATAGCTTTCACAGCCTACTCCGACGGAGTAAGGAAGCTCTTCGTCATGGACCTGCCCGATTCCTTGGGCAGGGGGGAGGAGGTGAGGATAGTGCCCCTGGAGGGATGGGGGGAGGAGTACAGGAGGATAGCCCAGGAGGTCTCCTACCCGAAGCACCCTTACAGGACGGACTTCTCCTTGGATTACGCAGCAACGCAGTTCGCCTTCAGCGGCTCCTTCTTCGAAGCGTACGCCATGTTCTTAGCGGGGGACCTCTTCGGGAACCATCGGATGTTCTTCCTGACGGACTACACCTCCTTCTCCCAGAACATATCCGATATGGATTTCCTGTTCCAGTACCAGTATTCGGCCCTGAGGATGCCCTTCATATTCGGCATACTGAACTGGAGACAGCCCTTCTACCTCCTGGGGGACGACGGGTACTACCACGTAGCCCACGACAGGCAGTTCGCACTGGCCGCCTTCAGCTCGTATCCGATAGATAGGTACAGGAGGATCGACTTCGGATACTACGAACTTCACGTGGCCAGGGAGGCGCCCTATACTCCTTCCGAAGAGTTCCAGGCGAGGATAAGGCTTCCCTGCGTGGCCTACGTGCACGATACCGTGGTCTGGGGCCCCTTAGGGCCGATGAAGGGGAGCAGATTTTACGTGTTTGGAGGGAAGACTTTGGTCTCCCTGGAGGGGGATTGGGACTTCTCTTACTTGGACTTAGATTGGAGGTGGTACAAGCCTCTCTGGGGGAACTCCGTGTTGGCGGCGAGGTTTAAGACCCTGGGGTCCTTCGGGCCGAAGGGGCTCGAGCACTTCTTGGGAGGGCCCTCGTTCTTTAGCTACGGATATGAGCTGAGCGTTGGGCCCTTGAGGGGCTACGACCCATGGGCCATGAAGGGGACGAGGGTCGCCCTCGCGAACCTGGAGTACAGGACGGTGTTTATAAGGCAGCTCGTGTTCGGATGGCCCACGACCTGGTCCTTGGGCTACATAGGTGGATGCGTGTTCGTAGATGCCGGCCTTGCATGGAACGAGGGGGAGAGCCCGAGGCTTGTAAGGGAGGGGAGGCTGGAGGCCCTCAGGTGTGGCGTCGGCTTCGGGCTCAGGATGATCTTAGGCTTCATTCCCGTCTCTTTGGACTTCGCAAAACAGACCGACCTTCAAAGGTTCCTCGGCCCGAAGAAGGGCTTCAGGGTGCACCTGAGCTTAGGATGGGGTTTCTAAGGCAGGGCCCCCTCCGGAAGCCAGACCTCCCCGAACACCACCCCTCCCACCTCAACCTCCCCCTCTAAGGGGGTCCAGACCGTGAGCACGCCCCTCGGGTCGACGTCCTCCACGGCACCTAAAGCCCTGTCCTTTCCCTCCCTGTCCCTGAGGGAGACGACCCTTCCCTTCTGTCTGTCCCCCGTCTCCACCAAGCGTTCGGGGGAGAGGTTGAATATCCCCACCTCCCTCCAACGGATCTGGACGAGCTTGGCCTCCTGAAAGTACTTCCTGAACTGTTCCTCCCTGTAGTTGTACCTCATCTCCCAGGTCTTGGAGCGGACCTCGGGAGGGGTCTGGAACTTGAGCACCTGAGGACGGTTCATCCCCTTCCACAGGTTGAGGATGGGCTCAAGTTCCCTTCCCTTCTGCATACCTACCACGAGGTCGGGGGCGAGGGCGTCCACCTTAGTGGACTTGAGGATCCTTCCCACGTCCCCCCATATCAGACCCGTGGTGTCCACGATGACTTTGTCGCAGAAGGTTCTGGCGTCGTCGCATAGGAGCTTCGTCCCGACCACCGTGGGCAGGAGATGGCCCTGGGGGGAGAGCGCTCCGACGAAATATATCCCCCTCACCTGGACCTCGTCCCAGTCCTGGGCGTCCGGGAGGACTATGCCCCATCCGACTGTGGTCGGGGGGCCGAGGTGCGACTGGCCTATGTCGGAGTCCACGACGCCCACGGTATAAGATCTGGATAGTTCCTTTGCCAGCTCCCATACGAGCGTGGTCTTGCCGGTGTCCACCCCTCCGAGGAACACGATTACGTGGCAGGAGGGGTCTTCCGCCTTCGTCCGGAGTGACTTCGGTATCATACCACATCCTTTCTATATTTTAGGGGTTTTCCTCCTCGGCGTGTCGTTCGAGAACCGTTCGACCTCGGAAGGTGTGTAAGAGGGCACGGCCCCCTTCCTCGTCGCCACGAAGCCTCCCAAGGCGTTGGCGAAGTCCGCAACCTCCTCAAGTTCCTTCCCCTCCAAGAGTCCCACCACTAAGGCTGCCGCGAAGGCGTCCCCCGAACCCGTGGTGTCCAAGGGGACGACCTCCATGGCCGGCGATGGTACGAACCCTTCAGAGGTGGCGAGCACGCAGCCCCTTTCGCCGAGCGTCAGGGCCACGAGCTTTATGGGGAACTCCCCTATGAGCCTTCTAAGGAAGCTTCGGACGTCCTCGTCCCCACGACCGAGGAGCTCCTTCAACCTTTCAAGTTCCTCGTCGTTGACCTTAAGGACGTCGGCGAACTTCAGGGATTCCCTGACCACTTCCTGGGTCTCCGGGTCCCAAGCCCTGAGGTTGACATCGAGGACCTTAAGGGCCCTCCCGGCGTCCCCGAGGAAGCTTCTTATGGCCTCCCTGGATTTCGGGTTCCTCTGGGCCAAAGAGCCGAAGAGGACCGCCTCCGCCCTTTCGGCCAGGGCCCTCAGCCTTTGGGTGTACTCCAAGTAGTCGTAGGCCACCTCCGGGACTATGAAGAAGCTCGGCCTTCCCTGGGGGTCCAGAGATACCCGGACCGTACCCGTGGGATGTTCTTCGTCCTCCTGGATGTACTCGGTGGACGCTCCCATGGACTTCAAGGATTCGGTTATCTCCCTCCCAAGTTCGTCCCTCCCCACCCTGCTTACGACTATCCCGTCGTGGCCGAGCTGGAGCACGTGGAGGGCGAAGTTGGCGGGAGCCCCCCCGAGGCGCTTGTCTCCGTCGTATACGTCCCAGAGGACCTCCCCGAGCCCGACTACGGTGAACATCTCCACCCCCGTTTCGACGGCGTCGGCCTTACAGTAATTTTAACTCCATCAATATATCAAACCTCAAGGCTCCTGTCAAGTGAGTTTCCCTTGCCGGAGGACAAGCTTGAGGGCCCTTGACAAGGGGGAAGAAAGGTGTTATATTATCCTTCCCCGGTGACCATAGCGGAGGGGAAACACCCGTTCCCATTCCGAACACGGAAGTTAAGCCCTCCAGCGCCGATGGTACTGCCCGGGAGACCGGGTGGGAGAGTAGGTCGTCGCCGGGGAGGGGGATAGTCCTTCGGACTATCCCCCTTTTTACGTCCGGCCTTGACTTCATCGGGCCGTGTTTCTATATTAACAGCTCAGGATGGAAGTCCCAAGGAGAGGGGAAGCTTCGGGTCCTCGCCGGGGAGGGTCGCCCAGAGCTTTTGGAGGAGATCTACTTTAGATGCTGATAGGCGTTACCGGGGGGACGGGGGCGGGAAAGACCGAGGTGTGTAAGATGTTCGGGAGGCTCGGAGCCAAGGTGATATCCGCCGACGAGGTGGGCCACAGGGTCTTAGAGGACCCGGAGGTGAAGGAAAAGCTCCTGGAGGAGTTCGGGAGGGGGATATTGAGGGAGGACGGGAGGATAGATAGGAGGAAGCTCGGTAGGATGGTGTTCGGGGACAGGGAGGCCCTCAGGAGGTTGGATGCGATAGTCCATCCTCCCCTGTTGAGGCTGCTTAAGGAGGAGGTCTCGGAATCCTTGAGGGAGGACCCGGGACGACCCGTCGTGGTGGACGCGGCCCTCATACCAAAGTGGGGGATATCGGGCTGGTTCGATGCGGTCATCTTGGTTAAGGCCCCCAAGGAAGTTCGGGTTGCGAGACTTGTGGAAAAGGGCCTTTCCGAGGAGGAGGCCCTCATGCGGACCGAGGCACAGATGGCCGAAGAGGAGATGGAACGGGCGGCCTCATATACCTTGGAGAACGAAGGAAGTTTGGAGGAGCTCGAGGGGAAGGTGAGGTCGCTCTGGAGAGCCTTAAGGAGGGAGGATGGTTAAAATTTTGCTCTTAGCTGTCATGCTCTCGGGGGTTCGGGCCCAGGCCCCCTCTAAGGCCTTCTTGCTCTCCCTCGTGCTTCCGGCCGCTGGACACCGTTATTTGGGGGAGCAAAGGGCCTCGGCCTGGTCTTTGAGGGCCGAGGTCGGCCTGTGGGCGGCCTACCTGGGCCTCAGGACGTGGGCTTCCTGGAGGGAGGAGGACGCCTGGGCGTACGCTGCGGCCGTGGCAGGGGCCAGGGGAGACAGGGACGACAGGGGGCTCTGGGACGCTATGGGGTTCTACGACAACGTGCACGAATACAACTTGGAGGTCACCTGGAGGGAGGGAAGCTCGGCCAGGACCTATCCAGAAAGACCCCCTATGTGGGACTGGCCCGGGGAGGAGGAGAGGTTGCGCTTCAAGTCCCTTAAGGATTCTTCCCTGCGGGCTCGACATCGGGCCCGTATGGTGTTATGGTGCATAGTGGGGTACCACCTGACCAGCGCCCTGAGGGCCCTTAAGGTGGCCGGAGGTTCGGAGGTTTCTGCAATCTCCGAACCGTACGGATTGAGGATGGTGGTCGTAAGGAGGTTCAGATAATGGACCAGGTGAGGAAGACCCTCTACGAACGCCTGAGGGAGATGTCGGCCGCTTCGAGCGACGCCGAACTTCCGCCTCAGGAGGAAGTATGTAGGGAAGCTCTCAAGATTCTGTCCGGGATAGAGATGAGGGAGGACGAGGCGAGGGACCTGTGGGAGCGGGTGTGGGAGCGGCGGAAGGAGATGTCCGAGAAGCTCGGGAGGGACGTGACCTTGGAGGTCGCCCTCCTGGACCTGCTCCTGCAGGAGAGGTTCCTGCGTTTCCCCAGGGTTATGGAAGCGGCGCACTTGGAGAAGCTCTCCCAGGCAGCCATGGTGGACGGCCTTACAGGATTGTACAATTCCACGTTCATACGCAGGGCGCTGACCTTGGAGATAGACAGGGCCAAGAGGAAGTCGGAGGCTGGGGAGAGGGGGGAGCTTTCGGTGGCGTTCTTCGACATGGACGACTTCAAGCCTTTCAACGATAATTACGGACACCTTGCGGGGGATCTGGCCCTCATGCAGTTCGCATCCATACTTAAAACGTCCTGCAGGAGGACGGACATCCCCGGAAGGTACGGGGGGGAGGAGTTCCTGCTCATACTTCCCGATACTGCCAAGGGGAACGCCCTGAAGGTGGCCGAGAGGGTGAGGGACCTCATGGAGCGGGCCGAGATAGTGGTCAACATGGGGAAGATACTGGCCAAGGTGACGGTGAGCGCGGGCGTGGCGGCGTATCCCGAGGACGGCGATACCCCGGAAGACCTCATAGATGCGGCCGATAGGGCCCTTTATAGGGCCAAGCTAAAGGGGAAGAACAGGGTGGAGAAGGCGTGATGGCCACGGGCGTCCGACTTGAGGGGGTATCCAAGTCCTTCGGGGAGGTGAGGGCGGTGGAGGACGTGAACTTGGAGGTCGCCCCTGGGGAGCTTTTCTTCCTCCTGGGGCCCTCCGGCTGTGGGAAGACCACCATCCTCAGGCTCATAGCAGGGTTCTACAGGCCGGACAGGGGCAGGGTTTTCTTCGGGGAAAGGGACGTCACCAACCTTCCTCCACACAAGCGCAATACAGCTATGGTGTTCCAGAATTACGCCCTCTGGCCGCACATGACGGTCTGGGAGAACGTCGCTTACGGCCTCGAGGTCAGGAAGGTGGGAGGGAAGGAGTTGAGGGAGAGGGTGGAGGAGATCTTGGAGATAGTCCGGATGTCGGACTACGCCGACAGGTTCCCGGGACAGCTTTCTGGTGGACAGCAGCAGAGGGTGGCATTGGCCAGGGCTTTGGTGGTGGAACCCGAAGTGGTGCTCTTGGACGAGCCCCTTTCGAACTTAGATGCCAAGCTGAGGCTCGAGATGAGGGAGGAGATAAGGCGTATACACGAACAGGTGGGCAGGACTATGATATACGTCACCCACGACCAGAAGGAGGCCCTCTCCATGGCCGACAGGCTCGCTGTGGTGGACTCTGGGAGGGTGATGCAGGTTGGGACACCGAGGGAGGTGTACTCCCGGCCTGGAAGCAGGAAGGTGGCGGAATTCATAGGGGAGGGAAACTTCCTCACAGGTAAGGTGAGGAAGCTCGGGGAGTCGGTGGAGGTGGAAACTGGGGTTGGTACCCTCACTTCCTGCACCTTTCCGGAAGGGCTCTTCCTGGGTCGGGAGGTTCAGGTCATGGTGAGACCTGAGGCTTTGAAGGTCGGGGCGGATGGGGATAACCTCCTTGAGGGGAAGGTGGAGAGGGTCATGTATCTGGGGGATACCGAACAGTACTTCGTGAGGCTGGAGGACGGGACGGTCTGGAAGGTCGTAGAGGCGCATCCCAGGGTGCGCAGGGCGGAGGTGGGGGAGCGGGTGAAGCTTTCGTGTGAACCGGAAGACGTCATAGTTTTGGGGAGTTAGGTGTGAAAGTTAAAGGAACGACGCGCGTAGTCGGGGTCATAGGCCATCCGGTGGCCCACTCCGCCTCCCCCCAGATGCACAACGCTGCCTTCGGTGCCTTGGGCATGGATTGGGTGTACGTGGCCTTCGACGTCCTCCCGGGGGAGGTGAGGAAGGCCTTGGAGGGAATAAAGGCCTTGGGGATGAGGGGGATAAATGTTACGGTACCACACAAGGGGGAGGCCTTCACATCGGTAGACCTGCTCACGCCCGAGGCCGAGGCCACGAAAGCTGTGAACACGGTAGTGGTGGAGGAAGGAAAGTCGGTAGGATACAACACGGACGTCTACGGGTTCAAGAGGGCACTGATGGAGGCCGGTCTCCATCCCCTTCCGGAAAAGGTGGTGCTGTTGGGTGCAGGGGGGGCGGCGAGGGCCGTGGCGTACGCCCTGGGAACTTCCGAGGGGGTGGAGGAGGTCGTGGTGCTCAACAGGACGGAGGAAAGGGCGGAGGGACTTGCGGAGGAGATGGAAAGGAGGACGGGAAGGAGGTTCCTACCTGGCCCGCTGACAGAAGATGCCCTCGTGGAAGCCTTGGACGGGGCGGGACTTTTGGTGAACGCGACTTCAGTTGGTATGCACCCCGATGTCGACTCCTCCCCCTTACCTTCGGCGGAGGTCCTGAGGCCCGGGCTATGGGTGTACGACATCGTATACGTTCCCCCAAAAACGAAGCTCGTGCGCCAGGCCGAGGGGAGGGGAGCGAGGGCGATGGGTGGGATCGACATGCTCGTGTACCAGGGAGCGAGGGCCTTCCGGCTCTGGACGGGCCTGGAGCCCCCTGTGGAGGTGATGAGGAGGGCGCTCCTGGAGGCCTTGGGGGTACGGCGGGGAGTCGAATCATGCGACCAACTTACATAGAAATAAATCTGTCGGCCATCAGACACAACTTGGAGGAAGTCCGTCAGGCCGTCGGACCCGAAAGGAGGATATTGGCCCCCGTGAAGGCGAACGCCTACGGGCACGGCATGCTCCAGGTCGCCAGGACGGCCCTTGAAGCCGGGGCTTCGATGTTGGGGGTGGCCTACTTGGACGAGGCCGTGGCGCTCCGCCAGGCCGGGATAGGGGCTCCGATCCTCATATTCGGAAGCGAGCTTCCAGAGAACGCCCCGGAGATCGTGCACTGGGGTCTGAGGGCGACCCTCTGCACCTACGAGCTGGCGAAGGCCCTATCCCAGGCTGCCGTGCGCCTGAGGAGGAACGCTGTGGTCCACATCAAGGTGGACACGGGGATGGGAAGGATAGGACTGAAGGTGGAGGAGATAAGGGAGTTCCTCAGGAGGATCTTGGAACTTCCGGGGATAGTGGTGGAGGGGATATACACCCACTTCGCGACCGCCGACGGCTCGGGAGACGGGGAGTTCGCCTTAGCCCAGATGGAGCACTTCCGGAGGGTGGTCTCGCAACTCAGGAAGGAGGGGATGGAGCTTCCCATAGCCCATGCGGCCAACAGCGCTGCTGTGCTGAGGTTCCCGTCGGCGCACTTAGATATGGTCAGACCTGGGATCATGCTCTACGGACTGGAGCCCTTCCCCGGGGCCTCGTACCTGGCCGACATAAGGCCGGCGATGACCTTGAAGTCACGCATAGTCTTCCTTAAGGAGGTACCTCCAGGAGCTTCGGTAAGTTACGGTAGGACGTTCGTGGCCGGAAGGAGGACCAGGATAGCGACCGTGCCGATAGGTTACGGGGACGGGTATCCGAGGGCCCTATCCAACAGGGGGAAGGCCCTGGTAAGGGGGAAGAGGGCGAGGATAGTCGGGAACATATGTATGGACCAGCTGATGTTGGACGTGACGCATGTAGAGGGGGTCAGGGTCGGGGACGAAGTGGTGTTGATAGGGGAGCAGGGGGACGAGAGGATAACGGCGGAGGAGCTGGCGAGCCTGGCCGGGACCATAAACTACGAGATAGTGACCTCTCTCAACGGGAGGATACCGAGGGTTTACAAGGATTGAACCAGTACTTCCCTGACCCTCAGGAAGAAGTCCAGAGCAAGCTCGGTGCGGTAATCTGGGTAGGTCCAATCCAAGGGGGTCCAGGTTCCCTTCCGGAAGATCAACGTCACCTCGGCGTATATCCCGTTTCCTATGTAGATCCTGTGGGAGTAATCCTTGGTCGTGGCGAGCACGAGCCTTGAAGGAGCTACATATCCCGGATCTACGTTCACACGACGGCGGAGCTTTCCCCCTTCCTTCGTGGCCGTGGAAAGTTCCAGGGCGTTCGTGGCCAGCTTTATCGAAGCCAAGTCCTCGGGCCGGACGGGCCTTCGGAACGCTACAAATTGCTTTATCAACCCCGGTCCCATCTCTTCCTCGTAGTATCGGGTGAACCTGAAGGGGAAGACGGGACTTTCCAAGGCTGTAGGCCCGAAGAGGAGCGAAAGTTCGACCTTGGCCTCCTTCAAGATCTCTCGGTCCCGGGCCATGATGCCGGCCACGAGGACGACAGGTTTGGAAAGACCAGGCTTGGCCATATCCCGGGAAGCTTGAAGTCCTTCGACCATAATATAGCAATTTTTAAGTCCACAGGGAAGCGATATGCTGCTGACAGCTATTTTGTTGTTCCTTGCGACCTTCTACTTTGCGGTAGGGGTGTTCATCTGGGGTGGGACGTTCCGCCTGAGGAAGGGGAGGGCGAGGAGGAGGCCGAAGCTCACGGCCCTCGTGGCCGTCAGGAACGAGGCCGAGAACATAAGGCCGTGTCTCGACGCACTTCTGAGGCAGACCTATCCGAGGGAGCTTTACGAGGTGGTCGTGGTGGACGACGGCTCTGAGGACGGGACGTGGGAGGTTCTTCAGGAGTACGCAAAAAGATATCGGAACCTCAAGGTCGTGCGCTCCTGGGGACCATCCGAGGGACTTACAGGGAAGCAGAGGGCCTTGGCGTTGGGGGTAAGGGCTTCCGAGGGGGAACTTATACTCTCCACGGATGCCGACGGGCTTGTACCTCCCACTTGGGCCGAGGAGGTGAGCGAGTACTTCTCGGAGGACGTCGGTATGGTCTTAGGATACGCCCTGCCCTCCAGGATGGGGAGGGGGTTAGGGATATTCCGGGCCTTGGAGACCGCCGATATGCTCTTCCTCCAGACCGTGGCAGCAGGATGCGTGGGATGGGGTAAACCCCTATCGGCCATAGGAAAGAACATAGCATACCGCAAGGAGGCGTACAGGGAGGTCGGGGGATTCGAGGGGATGGGTTTCCAACCCAACGAGGATATGGCGTTGGTGCAGAAGATGGGGAGCACGGCATGGAAGGTGAGCTTCATGAAGGGGGGGCCGGTCGTGG
>Ga0180302_10000360_pt1 | contig 19269 bp, 15 predicted proteins | sample GuaBasSediGuay17_FD_121794 | JGI IMG/M metagenome (GOLD analysis project Ga0180302, IMG submission 121794) | Subseafloor sediment microbial communities from Guaymas Basin, Gulf of California, Mexico - Guay17, Core 4571-4, 12-15 cm | ecosystem: Environmental > Aquatic > Marine > Hydrothermal... | reverse complement strand
TAGGGATAAGCTATGCCGCAAGCTATAACCCCTAACTTCCTTTCGTCCCCCTCTATGAGCTTATTAAACTCCATCCTCTCGTTGAGCTCCCTTATCCTTTCCAGCCTTTTCAAGGCCTCCTTCTTCAGCCTTCTAGCGTTCACCGGCAATAACACCCACTTAGACGGTTCGCGCCTGAACTCGCCTAGCGAGCTGGATAGCCTCAACGGACCTAAGGAGACGTCCCCCCTTGTGTGGCTAAGTCTAGTGGTCACCCTAAGTAATATCGCAGTTTTATTCTGCTCCGAAACCCAGTAGAGGTATTTAGTGAGGTCCTTAGCCTCCTGAGGTGAGGAGGGCTCGTATACAGGTATGTAAGCATGAATCCCGTACAACCTATTGTCTTGCTCATTTTGAGAGCTATGACAGTTAGGATCGTCGGCGCTCACTATCACTAAGCCACCTTCGACTCCCGTATACCCTAAGCTCATGAATGGGTCAGAAGCTACGTTTAGCCCCACGTGCTTCATGGCCGTCAAGGCCCTCAGACCGCTCATCGAAGCCCCTACCGCGACCTCGAGGGCGACCTTCTCATTGACTGACCACTCCACGTAGATATCTAATTCCTTAGCTGCGTCAGCTAATGCCTCTACTATCTCTGTAGAGGGGGTTCCGGGGTAACCGGTGGCCACTCTTATCCCGGCCTCCAAGGCCCCCCTTGCTATGGCCTCGTTCCCTAATAATAGTGCCTTGGCCTCACCTATCCTTAAGATATCCGTCACACTTGACCCTCCAAATCCCTTTTACGCCCCGAAGGGTTAAAAGGTATCCTTCGAGAAGAATTCTACGTTATGGCAAGGATAATAAGCGTAAGTGAGCATCTAGAGCTTGAAGTGAAGAAGCATCGCAGGTTGAGCCTCCTTTCCTTAGGGCTCGCCCTGCTCATAACTTTAACCTCTCTGCTTTATTTTCCCTCCCTTAGCCTCTTAGCCCTACCGCTATTCGCCCTAGCGGTAAAGTTCTGGGGCAAGTCCAACATATACCTTAAAGGGTTGAGGGGGGAGCTAGAAGTCCTTGAGAAGCTTAAGACGTTGCCCGACGACTACCTTATCGTGCACTCCCTGCCCATACCCGGATTGGGGGACTTAGATCTACTCGTAGTGGGGCCCACGGGGATCTATGCAATAGAGGTTAAAAAATGGTACGGCAGGGGGATAGAGGTCGAGGATGGGACATGGAAAATAGATCTGGGGACAAGGGTTAAGGAGTTGAAATCCCCCGTCCCTAAGTTGAAGTTAAGGACATCTTATCTCAAGCGTTTCGGAATAAGCGCTAAACCCCTCATGGTCATGGCGGGTCAGGCTAAACCTCTTAGGCTTAAGGACGAAGAGGGGGTTGAAATATTGGATCCGGAGGAGCTACTGGCCTACATATTTTATAGGGACAAAAAGCTCTCGAAGAGGGAGCTGAGGAAGGTACGCACTAAGGTTTTAACGCTCGTCCGGAGGCTCGAGGCCTCTTAGGCTTAAGCCGCCTCCTCAATCCCCCCTCTAAGGGGGAAGATCACCGTCGCGTCACAAGGGATGAAGGCCTTAAACCTCCTCTTCCCTGCGATTTTAAAGTCTGAAGGGACGTTTATCAAGAACCTTTTACCGTGGTAGTTCACCCTCAGTTCCACGTACGGGCCAACGAAGGAGAGCCAATCTATAACTCCCTCTATGACATTAAAGGGCTTTTTGGGCTCCTCTAACGAGAAGTCCTGCGGCCTCATTATAGCTACCGCCCTTTCGCCCTCTTTAAGCTTAATGTCACTGCTCGGTGGTGTACCCTTTAACTTGAGTGCCCCCTCCTCCGATACCAAAATGACGTAGCCATCCGGCGTTGCCCCCCTTATGACACCCTCGATGACAGTACATCTACCTAGGAAGGTGGCCACGAAGAGGTTCTTAGGCCGCCTATATAGTTCCTCCGGAGTACCTACTTGCATCACCTTACCTTCATTCATCACGGCAATCCTATCGGATATCACCATGGCCTCTTCTTGATCGTGGGTCACGTAGATCGTAGTTATCCCTAGTTGTCTCTGCAATCTTTTGATTTCCTCCCTCATCTCTATTCTCAGCTTGGCGTCAAGGTTGCTCAGGGGCTCGTCGAGCAAAAGCACTTGGGGCTCTATGACCAGCGCCCTAGCGAGCGCCACCCTCTGCTGCTGGCCCCCGCTCAGCTGGGTAGGGTATCTGTGCTCCAAGCCTTTTAGTTTTATCAGCTCAAGAACTCCGTAGACCCTGTCTCTGATCTCCTTTTTCGGTAGACCTCTTATCTTCAGCCCGTATGCTATGTTGTCGAACACTGTCATGTGGGGCCAGAGGGCGTAGTTCTGGAACACCATGCCTGTGTTCCTTCTATACGGCGGCAATTCCGTGACATCCTCGTTGTTGAAGAATATCCTTCCCTGATCCGGGTACTCGAGCCCGGCAATAAGTCTAAGGGTGGTGGTCTTCCCGCAGCCCGAGGGGCCTAAAAAAGTGAAGAATTCGCCGTGCCTTATGTCTATGGTTACCTTATCCACAGCTACCACATCTTTAAACCTCTTGGTCACTTTAAGTAGCCTGACCGCGACCATGCTATATCCCCAGGAAGGCCACCCTTTGTTTAAGCAGATAGTTAGAGAGAGTTATAGCGATTATCTGCAAGGTCATTAATAGAACCCCCAAGGCCGCGGCTATGCTCACGGTCCCGACAGCCGCGCTGGCATATATCACCTGGCTCATCAAGAATGTTATCGGCCCTTGAGAGGGGTTCCTGCTCCCCAAGATGACGCTCGTGCTCACTTCGCTCATGGAGTAAACGAAGGAGAGCAGCGCTCCACCGATTATGTTAGTAGCTAGGAGGGGTACAGTGATGGTGAAGAACATCCTAGACCTGCTAGCTCCCAAATTCATGGCAGCCTCCTCCAGGCTGACATGAGTTTGCTGTAGTCCCGCGAAGACCGTTCTCGTCGTGAAGGGCAGTCTCCTTACCGAATAAGAGAATATGAGAAGGAGGCCAGGGTTTATAAAAGGATCCATGAGCGTATTAGAGAAGGTTGACCCGAAAAAGGCTAGGTATCCCACCGCCACTATTATGCCAGGTATGGCTATCGGGATCGTCACCAGTAGGTCCACTAGGTCCCTCCCGGGTATATTTCTGCGGGCTGCTATATAAGCCGCGCTAGTGCCTACTGCTACTATCATCAGTATAGCTAGGCCTGAATATATTAGACTATTCTTAATGGAGGTGACGACATCGGCTTTAGTTACGAGCGAACTCATCCACTCCACCGTGAACCGCGTAGGAAAGACTCCGCTCGTGGCCCAATTTGTGAGCGCCAACGTAACCACACCCATCTGTGGGAAGGCCGCTATGAGGATTACCGGTATCAGGAAGGAGTAAGCGAGCGCTATCCCCTTGGCGCCTAACCTACGAACCCTCACGCTCCACCTACCGCCCTTAGACAACATAGCGTATTGCCTCAGCGAGACGTACTTCTTTATCGCTAAGAACGCGATCGAGGCGATGACGAGCATTATAACCGATATGACGTACGCCGAGGCGTGCACTTGTTCGAGCGTCAATGCCCTCTTAAACTCATCATATACGTAAAAGGACATAAGCCTGTTATGCAACCCGTCGCCGAAGGCCCCGCTTAATCCTATCGGGGCTCCTAGATCTTCTAGACTGAAGATGAATACCAATGTCGCTCCCGAGGCCAATCCTGGCTTAATGAGCGGCAGGGTTATCGTCCTGAAAAGCCTCAGTCCGTGAGCACCCATGTTCTCCGCCTGCTCCTCCATAGATGGATCAACGTTAATAAGGCTAGCAAGGATGTTGAGGTATACTATGGGGAAGTAGCTTAAGGTTTGTACTAGGATCACAGCCGGCAAGCCCACGATAACTATCGTGTAATCGGTTAGGCGTAAAAGGTCGCGGAGGACGAAGTTTAACAAGCCACCTGGCCCCAGGACTTTACCTATTACGTAGGCGTTTACGAAGGGTGTGGCTAGTAGTGGAATTATCAGCAGCACTCTAAAGGCGTTTTTTAACGGGAAGTCGTACCTAGCCATTATAAAGGCAGTTATCAGACCTATGAGGGACGTGGACAAGGTCACTATCGAGGAGACGAAGAGGGAGTTCAGGATATAGCCGAAGTCGGGGCCGCTACCGCCTATGTAAAGCGTCTTCAACGGCACCAGAAGCCTGGAACCATTTTCCAGCGTTACGAACTTATATCTCTCTATGAACTCCACCACCCTTAAAGAGGGGGGGACCCTTATCATCAACGGGTTGTGTAACAGTTCCCCGAAATGGGCCAACGAGAACGAGCCACCGTACATGAAGGCTTTATACAATATTGAAAAAATAGGTATTAAAAGAAATAAAAGTGATATTGAAAAGGTTACTATTAGCTGGATAGTAGTGAGCTTGTCGAACTCCCTCTTCAGTATCTTTATACTCGTCGTTAACCTGTCTGCTTCCTTCATCCCTCTTCGTACACCGTTAACTTCCTATCAATGACCTTAAATCCTCTAGTGCCTTAGTGTACCTATCGATGGCCTCTTTAGTCCACTGGCTTACGAGGTTGTTTCTGTAATCGGCATCGAACATTTCCTTATTTATTTTCTGGGCAGCCTCTTGTGAGAAGACCATGTACTTACCCGTCACGGGATCCTTAAACTTTATCCTTGTCGGGTTGCCGAGTTCGTCTATCAGCTTCATTAGCTGATCCTTGGTGAGCTTGCCCTTTAAGTAGGCCAAGGCCGCCTCCCTCCAAGCCTCCTGAAGCTTCTTATGCGCTTGAGTTATCGTTGCGAAGAAGAACCACCTCATGGCCTCCTCGTAGCTTAAGGCCAAGCTATCGCTGAAGTTTATGGTGGAGGCCTTTAAAGTGGCCTCATAAGCCCTCCTTAGGTCAGGCCTCTTTCTGCCCTCTTCGGTCTCGAAGACCTTAGGATTGATGGGCATTCTATTGATGTTAGGATGCATCCAGACGGTTTGCCCCTCGGGACTTAATATCCAAGCGATGAAGGCTTGAGCGGCCTCCCTATGCTTGCTGGTTGTTAAAAGGGCTATGGGGTCCCCATTCACTATGCTCCCATCCGATGGAAGTATATAAAGGCATTGCTTGGGGTTCTGAAGCTGGGCCGTATACCCGTAAAAGTCGATGGTTATCCCAACCGCTATGTCTCCCCTTATAACGGCGTCCCTCACTAGACCTGATTCATCGTATATCCTAGCGTTGGCTCCCATCAGCGTTATTATCTTCCACCCTTCCTCCCATCCATACAATTGGAGTATTATCTCGTACATCCTAGTGTTGCTGGTGCTTCTAGTGGCGTCAGCCACTCCCACGCTAGGTATGGGTAGAGTTATCGCGAAGTCCGGACCGGCCAAGTCCTTCCACGTTTGAGGTACGGGTAGCCCGTACTCCTTTAACTTCTCCCTATTTATGGTAAATCCGAAGGAGGAGATCGCCGCGGCAATCCATACGATGTTACCCTGCTTATCCTTCCTTATCATGGGTGAGCCCGCTATCTCCTTAGGTAGTTCCTTTAGCACCTCCTTTACCTCCTCACTGGTGACGGGTGCTAATAGGTTATACATAGCCAGCATGTCGAAGAGCGTGGGACCTCCACCCCAAGCCACATCGACCTCCCTCCCTGGCTTTTTAGCGAACGCCCTAATGGTGTCGATCCACTCTGACGGGTCTATTGGTAGCCACCTGATGTCCACTATATGGTACTTCTTTGCTATATCGCTCTTTAAGAACTTCTCCTTGGCTACGTCTAATATATCATAAGGGTGACGCGTGATGACCCTTAAAATTATTCTTTCTTCGCCCGAAGGAGAGGCAAGGAGGTAGCTAAGAGGGGTTATGAGGGACGAGGCGAGCACTAGGAGGAGCAACGTCGCCGTTGAGAATTTAAACAATTTATTTCCCATCGACGGGTCCATTTAGACCCCCACTATAACATGCCAATACGTACTTATCAACCTTACTTAACTTAAATATGCTACGAGGCGCCCATCACCTGACAGTTTTATCGCTTACGTTCGTTTCTGTATAGGTATAAGCCGTTACCTCTTATAATGGTGGACTTCACCTTTAGCACTGAGTTACTTTTACCGCAGTAAAGTCTGTGTTCCCATGTCCCTTTGTCCGGAAAGTTTAAATTAGCTTTATTAATTATACTTCAAGGTGAGCGCTTTGAGAAGGACGCTAATATTTATTTTAGCATTATTGATAGCGGCTTTACCTTTGGCCGGTTCCTTCTCGGTATCGGCGGCCTCGAAGCCATTGGTCGTAGTGTGGGCCCAAGGCTTGATGAAAGTGGGTAGGCAGTTAAAGTGGATGATGGGTAACATAACTGAGGTCGAGTGGAAGGTAGTCAAAGGAGAGCTGACCCCCAGCGACCTTAAAGGCGCCAAGATGTTAATTTACGTACAGGTGGATCTTGCCGTTAAGGTCAGTGATGATGAACTAAAAGCCATCAAGGCTTGGTTCGATGGGGGTAATAAGACGATATGGGTAACCGGTGATAGCGATTACAAGGGAGGGGACTTCAAGAGGATACCCAACGCTAACGCGATATTAAAGGCCATAGGCTCGGTCTTAAGGAACGACAACGCAGAGGCCGTTGATAGGGAGAGTAACTGTAAGAAATCTTACAGGGTAGCTGCGCTAATAAAGCCGGATCCGGAGCTCAAGTTCCTCGCCCGCGGTGTGACGAAGCCTGTGCTATTCCACGGACCCGGGGTGGTGGCCCTAGAGGTTGACGGAACCTGGAAGCCGCTCTACGGCAAGGGAGCTAAGCCTGTAGCTAACGTACATAGGATCGCGGTCACCTCTGAGAGGGGAGCTATAGTGGAATTCGTAGCTCCGATACCTCACGCTTACGATATAGGGGAGGAGGGCTCCTTCACGCTGATGGCCGCTGAGATCTTCCCCAAATCCCATAACATAGCGATATTAAGCGTAGAGGCGCCGTTTGATCATTACCACGGGATGTGGGAGACCGTATATCACGGAGTGGCCTTAGACGGCCCCACCTTCGTCAAGAACGTAATATTGTGGGGCGTAGGGCTCTTAAAGGGGTAAACTAATCTATTTTTCTTTATTATATTATTTTTATTAATTAATTATTTGGAATTAAACAGTTCTCTGTTGAGTAATGGAACTAAGGCCATTAACACGCCATGGACGTACAAATCCTTCCTCTGCACGATTCTCTTCGTAAACACGCCTATGGCCCCCTCCCTCATCTTCACATCCTTATCTCCTACCAACCTATCTATCACCGACCCCAGTTCCTCCCTTTTCAAAAGCGATCCTACTATGCTAGGAGGGCACTCGAAGAGCCCGGAAGTGCCGGTGCCGACGAACCCCTCCTCGTCTACTATAGCTACGAATCCGAAGTTATAGTACTTACCCCATAGTTCTATTAAACCGCCCTCAATCCCCACACCATACTTTGACCCGGGTACCTTGGAAATAGCCCTCCTAGCCCTGTTTATGGCCCCCCTCTTAACCTCCTCTCCGATGGGTTGGCTAGGGACCCCACTGTCTACTTTAACACCTATGACCTCTATGACCCCGAAAACCGCTTTAAATGCCTCCTCAACAGCCTTCACCTTAACCGGGTTCAAGGAACCTACTGCTACCCTCAAGGCCGACCACCTGGACATCGCTACTTTTAACTCCTTCTGTGTGCCTTAAAAATTAGGCGGAGGGAGGGGCGTCATTCGCAATCAATACACCCTGGTTCTAATGATCGTAGTTGCTCTCTTAGCTTCCACGAGGTGCAGCTTTGAGGGCGTAAATAAGGCGTATATAGTGGAGATCAAAGGGGCGATAGATGCTGGGGCCTCAGATTTAGTTAGGAGGGCCATTAGGCTAGCTGAGGCCTCTAGCTCAAGATACTTAATAATAATCTTAGATACGTACGGTGGCTACCTTAAGTCCATGGATGAAATGCTGGACTCCATACTAAGGGCGAATGTTAAAATAGTGGTGTACGTAGGACCCGCTGGAGCTAGAGCGGAGTCGGCCGGGTCTTATATAGCCGTCGCCTCGGATTACCTAATAATGAACAACTTAACTACTATAGGCTCTGCTAGCCCGGTGTTCCCATATACCCCCACCCCTACCGAAAGGGAGAAGGTGTTCAATTACTTGCTTAAGAGGATGGAGACCTTAGCCAAAGCTAAGGGGAGGAACGCTACCGCCTGCAAGCTCATGATACTTGAGAACGTCAATTACGACGCCTATGAAGCGCTCAAATTAGGGATCGCCGATTATGTGGTTAACAACCTAACTGAGGCGCTCGAGATATTAGGGATAAGGAGGGCTGACGTAGCGAACATAGGAACCGATTGGAGGGCTAAACTTCTATCGTTCCTAAGCGATCCCACCATAATATGGCTCACTTTCGAGATAGGCGTATTTATGATAATAGCGGACATATTCCACACTACGGCTTTATTAACGGGGCTAGGAGCGTTACTCATTTCCTTAGCGCTATTCGGCATCGGGATCATAGGGGTCGATGCACTCTCGGTAATCTCGCTGGTAATAGGTTCGGCTCTCATAGCGATAGAGCTCATTAAGCCCGGGATCCAGCACCTTTACATACCAGGTGTAGCATCCTTCATATTAGGCCTTTTGCTCGCCTACGAAAGGGAGCCTTATGCCACCCTCGGACTCTTTCAAACCGTTCTTATGACGCTCATGGGTATGGGAATCGGGTTAGGCGGGTTTTACATTTATAAGATAAAGAAGGTGCTAGGCATAAAAGGGATCTTTCACGACGTCTCTAAGTTAGTTGGTAAGAGGGGGGTGGCTAAGACCCGTATAGGCCCCTCCAAGCCGGGCGTGGTTCTAGTCGACTCGGAGACGTGGACGGCCCTCTCGGACGAAGAGATAAGAGAGGGCGAGGAAGTAGAAATTATAAAAGTAAAGGGCATGAAATTAATCGTGAGGAGTGTGAGCAAGCGATGATCGCGCCGCTACTTACGCTCCAGCTCCTCTCGCCGGAATCCATAGTTATGGCGTTCTTCGTGCTCCTGATAATAGTGATACTGGCCTCTATGGGGATAAAGAGGGTTAACGAGTATGAGAGGCTCGTAGTCTTTAGATTAGGGAGATGTATAGGCGTGAGGGGGCCGGGGATAGTACTTATCATACCGTTCATAGATACGACCCAACGGATAGATTTAAGGGAGAACTTCATAGCGGTGCCACATCAAACGTGCATCTCTAAAGACAACGCGCCCATAGATATAGACTTTTTAATATATTATAAGGTCATAGATCCGATGAAGAGCGTCCTCCAGGTAAGGAACTTTGAGGGTGCCTGCGTGGGTATAGCCACCACTACCCTCAGGGCCGTGGTAGGGGACATAATGCTGGACGAGGTGTTAGCTAAGAGGGACTACATAAATAACGTCCTACGCACCAAACTGGACGAGGTCACCGAGAGGTGGGGGGTGAAGGTCACTAGCGTGGAGATAAGGGAGATAAAGCCCCCTAAGGACGTCCAGGAGGCCATGATCAAGCAGATGGCAGCTGAGAGGACGCGGAGAGCTATGGTAACTGAGGCCGAAGGTAAGAGGGAGGCGGCAATAAGGATAGCAGAGGGCGAGAAGCAAGCGGCAATATTAAGAGCGGAAGGAGAGAGGCAGGCTGCCGTACTAAGGGCAGAAGGCTATTCTAAAGCGCTCGAATTACTTTATAAGATAGCCAAAGAGGTGGACTCTAAGACCATGGTGCTTCAGTACCTAGAGGCCCTAAAAGCGATAGGCTCCAGCCCCTCTACTAAGTACGTCCTTCCCATGGAGTTTACGTCGCTTATAAGTCCCTTGAGGGAGTTCCTCGAGAAGGTGAGCGGTGGAGGGCGTGGGGAACGGCAGGAGTAAGGAGCACCTATCCTACCGAGGAGAGGAGGAGCCAATATAGGATAAAGGAGAGCGAGGTTGAGAGGATTATGGAATCGGCTATGACTTCCACATCTAATGCGTACCTGCTGGCCAGCACAAAGTTGCTTACCGCTAGGGGTGCCATAGCTTGAATGAGCGACACGGCAAACTCCACACCACTTACCCTTAGGAACGTGTTAAACGTAATCAAGAGTGATGGGAGCAGTATGAACTTTATTCCCGTCAATGCGAAAACGAGGCCTAATCTATTCCCTTTAAATCCTCTAGATCCCATGAAGAGGCCTAAAGCAAAGAGCGCCACGGGCAGGGCTGAGGAACTGAGAGCACGCAGGAGGGGCTCTAAAGCGGCCACCTTGGGGAGGCCGAGTGCGGAGAGCAGGACTCCTATCAGCGTCGAGAGGAGCAAAGGATCTGCGAGCGATCGCCTTAAAGGGATGTTCGTGTCCCTTCTAAGAAGCCATATCCCTAAGGTAAAGACTATCAGGTTATAAACCATGCTATTAGTTATGGCCACCGATAGGCCTAGGGTCCCGTACTTGGACAAGGAAAGAGGGTAGCCCAAATACGCCACGTTGCCGAAGACTCCAGCCACCGTAAATATGGACCTAGTGGTTCCTCTAACTCCGAGCGCGGAGGCTAACGAGTATAACGCCATCATGGAGGCGAGTATCGTAAGGGCATTTAAAGTCAAGGTCCTCAAGGTAAAGGGGGACAGCGTCGCGCTCCAAAGGCTTTGGATCACGAGGGAGGGAAGGGCCACATAGTAGGCGTAACCGTTTAACGGCTCTATCCACTCCTTACTCTTCGGCAGAAGCCTAGATGTCAGCCAACCGACTGCTATAACACCGAAGACGGGCGCTAGCACACCCGTCAATGCGAAGTTAGACATCCTTAAGATAAAAATGAAAGCTTAATTTAAATGTAAAGGATAAAAGAGGTATCTGAGAAGTTGTAAGTGGTGATTGAGGGATGGGAAGGGGGGCCAAGGGACTCGAGGTCACGGCTCTACCTTATAAGGCCACGGTGTACATCAACGGGCAGGTGCTCATACCCGCTACCTTGGTAAGGAGACTCAAGCTATGGGGAGCCTCCTACGCTCAAATAACATTATCTTATAAGGGGAAGAGGATTACAATAAACAAGGCTAAGCTCCTGAGGACCAAACATACCTACTCGAGGCAATTCACCTTGCCTAAGCGCGTGAGGAGGGAGTCGGGCATAAGGCCAGGCGACGTGCTAGAAATATTGGATATTAAAGCGATAGGCTGATCGTTCGTCTCAGCCGTAGCTTAGCGTATCTGTCAGCAATAAGCTTACCGTCGATCCCCCATCCCCTTACAGCGGGTCGCTGCCTGCGGTTCTCGGAAACTGAGATCGCCGACGAACCTATTATGTGATGATGAACTTTACTTGGGGATTCTTCCAGGCGGGTTATACAATGTGGTTTTCATCTAAATGTTAATAGCGTCAAAGTTAGGAGCTAGCTTTGTTATTTAAGGCAGCCTCCTATGAGGTGCTTGCATCACTAAACGCCCCGGAACTAATATTAGTTCGAACGGGATTTCCTTGAACGATTGGCCTGAGGAAGTAAGCTATGAGCCCTAGGCGGAAATTCTTGGCTTTAAAGGAGCTTAATGGCACGGTTAGCCGTTCCTCCCTCGTGTAAACCTCTCACAATCTAGCGTGTATCCTCAAAAACTTTTAAGTAACCAGTGTTCAAATTACTTCTTAGTGACCGGATATGGATGCGCCTTTGTCTACGATTAGTGTTGCCATACCTAAGGAGATAGATGTGGCCTCTATACTTCGCACACGGCCTGAGAAACTCCCCTCTCCCCCACCTAGCTTAGATCATGTAGATCACATAGTCTTCACGGCCCTGAAGGGCTACCCCCATCTGGCCGCTGACCACATATTGCACCCTGAGATGAGGGGGAAGCTAGTAGAGGTTATAAGCGGGGTCATTAGGAGGCTAAACTTCGAGTTCAGGAGGAACTACATCAGGCCCACAGACCAAGGCCCAGTCCTTAAGGACAGGATACTGAAGAGGGCTAGGGCTTATGAGGTATTAATAGAGATAGCATTAAACCTGATAGGGCTCGAGGGCGCTAAAGTAGGGTTTAGCGGGGAGGAGGTGAATACGTCGTTAAACTACATCAGAAACGCATTAGAGGAGTGGGAGGAGATAGAGAGGGGAGAGAACTCATCTGAGGCCCCGATAGCTAAAGCCGTCATAGAGAAGATATTGAACGACATGAAGAAAGTCATGGCCGGGGACCCTAAAGGCAGAGTGGGAATGGTAGCCAAGATGGGAATGGATGTCGAAAAGAGGCTGAATGAAGGAAGGCTCATGGTAAGCTTCCTACGAGCGTGCGAGGAGGTCATCAGAGGGAACGTGTATTACAAGATGGTTAAGGAGGGGATGTGTAAGTTCGGTAACGATTACGCTATAGGGTTAAGGTGGCTGAGGCATCTGGGGTACGTACAGGTATCTACGAACCCCGTCTTAGCTGCCATAGCTTACAGAGACAACCCCTCCTTATGGGATGAGTTCAAAGAATCTCTGAGGGAAAAGAAGGAGCTGCTTAACGACCTTGAATCTAAGGGCGATGAATTAGCCATGCAGGCCACAATCATAGCGTTATGGCCTAATCTGGAGGTCTTTAGGCCGTTAGCGATAATTTCGGATCAAAGGGATGGCATGATAAGCTATCAGTTGAACCCTAACGTGGCTAACAGCGTTGAGGGTAGCATGCAGGACGCCTTAAAGATATACCATGAAGTACAGGAGTTCATGAGGAGATATGACGAGTACCTGCTTTGGGGTTACAAGGGGGTTGAGGACAGGGGCAGGCCCAACATAGTGTTTAAGGTGGCTGGCAGTAGCCCAGCGGCCATAGAGATAACGAAGAGGTTTAACGAGATAGGGATAGGGACCAATAACACTATCACCTTCAGCGTCAGCCAAGAGGTGACGTTAATACTGGCAGCGATGGAGGGTATGGCAAAGGCGGTCAAGAAGGGGATAAAGGTGACTCAGGTCTACGAGACCAACATGGGAGGGAGGTTAGAGGACCACTTAAGGGAGGTGGAGGCAGAGAGGCTGGCAAAGGAGGCCTTGAACAGGCTTAGCGAGGAGGAGCTTAGGGCGCTGGCCGAGAAGTTGGGGGCTTTAAAGGAGTACGAGTCGGCCGGTTCCTTGGAGGAGAAGATAAGGAGCGTCTGCTCGAGGAAGTACTTAAGGCCCATAAATAAGGAGGCCTTCGCCGAGTTCCTAGCCAAGGCCGGTGTTGCGGGGAGGAGCAAGGAGGAGGTAATGAAGTATTTAGAGTCCCTCGAAAGGGACATAAGCTATGCAGGGACGTTCGTGGCTAAGAGGGTCTACTGGATATTCTTTAGCCCAGAAAACAGGATTAAGTGGCTGGCGTACCTCATGAGGAAATACGGGTTGACGGCGGAGCAGGCAGAGGAGATTATGGAGAAAATAGACGTATTGCCAGCCTCTAAGAGGAAACCCATGGATACGTACCTGACGTTGGCTAGGAGGAACATGACGAACACGGAGTTCCCAAACCATCAATTAGCCGTATTAGAGGCCTCAAAGGAGGAGGGCTTCAATCTCTCAGAATATGACGACGCTGTTTTAAAGCCGCTAGACGAGGAAATTCTAAAGAGGCTGATGAGATTAGAGGACTTCAAGAGAGCCTACGAGCTCACCCCTGAGCTGATAGAGAGGTTAAGAGAGGCTGGAGTAGAAGGGGACTTCGGTATAGGAGGGCTAAAGCCGGAGGAGTGGTCGAGCTTCGGGCCTACCGTTAAAACCATGGTGGAGTTCACTAAAGCCTATGAGGAGTTCAAGAAGAAGGTGATAGAGAAGGCTAGGGAAGTGATCTCGGAGGGACGATGAGATATTGGGAGGAGGCCCTAAATATCTGGGGGTTATACCACACCCATCATTGGGGATAAGGGTCCCGGAAATACTGCTTAAGGGGATATTGGAGGCGCTTAAGAGCAGTGACACCGTAGGAGGCCTGATGCTCTCCTTTGGCAGGGAGACCGCACCAGAGTACGTGATCAATGCCCCACCTGGAAGGTACGAGATCTCGATGGGCCACACGGGTACGTCGATAAAAAAGTATATAACGATGGCGGCGGAGGCCTCGGAGAGGGAGGGAGTAACGATAGAAATAGAGGGGGATCACTTAACAGTTACGGGCTCCTCGGCTAAGGCCGTAAAGAGGATCTCCGGCGTTAAGGTGGAGGAGGGCCTAAGTAGGGAGGAGCTTGAAAGCTCATTGAAATATATTAAGAGCGAGATAGACGAGGCTGTCTCGACTGGAAAGATAAACGCGTTCACCATCGATACTTGCGAACTAATAAGGCATGACGTAGACGGGCTGAGAGGCGAGGACCTTAAAGAACTCTTCGAAATGGAGTTCCCCGGCGAGGACGGTAGAGATATGTTGTACAGATACCTTCACAGGTCCTTCAACTTTAAGGGACCCACTGGCAAGCGCCTCTCCCTAACGTTCAGCGAGGAGGAGGTCATGAGGTTGGCCTTAAAATTTAAAGATAGCATAGAGGTAGGGCTGAGAATATATAGGTACTTGAGGGAGAAGTTAAAGGATCCTTTCGGTCTAGAGATAGCGTTGGACGAGACCAGCGAGTTAACTAGGCCTAAGGAGTTACTATTTTACTTAAACGAATGGATGAGGAGAGGAGGGCACGTAGACTTCGTAGCTCCTAACATAGGGTTCAAAAAGAGGGAAGATTTTAAGGGCGATCTATCGAGCCTGGAGGAGAGAGTTGAGGAGTTACACGCCATAGCTTCATCTAATGGCGTCTTATTATCTATACACTCCGGTAGCGGCTCGACCCCTTATAGTGGTAAGGGGCCTGGAACTTACGAGGCGCTTCTCAAAGCTACCTCAGGGCTTATAAAATACAAGATATCGGGGGTCTACATGGAGCTGGTGTTCTCCCTCATGGCCTCCAGTCCGAAGGGTAGTAGGCCTAGGAGGCTCTACGAAGAGATATTCGACAGGGTACATGAGTATTTGGTCAGGGAATGCGAACGTGGAGGGCCGCTCTCATCGCCCCTGTTAAAGGAACAACTAAGGGCTTACGAGGAGGAGGTAAGGAAAGGAGTGAGAGAGGAGAGGGATCCGAGGTCCGATTTCTTCCGATACTACTCCTTTATAGCGTTGAACCTGAGGGATGGGGAGGAGAGGCGCCTGAGGGCGTCCTTAGTGGAACTTTACGAGGAGGACGAGGAGTTCAGGGGCAAGGTCGATAAGGAGGTCAAGGAGCTTACCTTGAGACTCATCAACGGTCTCGGGTTCTCAGGTAATGTAAAGTATCTAAGGGAACTTTAAGCGGATTTTTACTACTAAAAAATTTTTTTAAAACTAATACATGGCTTCTTCACGCCTTGATTTTTTACTAAAAAACTACTTATAAAAAAATAAATTAAGTTTAAAAGAAATTACATAAGCGTGTGCGGCATTATAGGCTGCGTAAAGAGGAAGGGTAATGCCGTACTCGAGGCCTTAGAGGGGCTCAGGGCCTTAGAGTATAGAGGTTATGATTCTGCAGGCATAGCCGCGATAACGGGCGAGGGTCTATTGAAGGTGATAAAGGATAGGGGTAGCGTAGATCAGTTAGCCTCAAGGGTGGTCTCAGTAGGCTTATCCGCGAGGGTGGCTATAGGGCATACCAGGTGGGCCACCCATGGACCGCCTTGTAAAGAGAACGCACACCCCCTCACCGACTGCAAGGGGACGATAGCCATAGCCCACAACGGCACCATAGCTAACTATCATAAGATAAGGCGTGAGTTAGAGAGCAGGGGGCACGTCTTTTCCTCGCTTACTGACAGCGAGGTTATAGCCCACCTGATTGAGGAGGGGCTCGAGGCAGGGCTCTCCTTAACGGAGGCAGTGGCCTCCCTAGTAACCAGACTGGAGGGCTCTTATGCCATCGTTGTGATCTCAACAATTGAGCCTGGAAAGGTGGTATGTTTGAGGAAGGACAGCCCCCTGGTAGTAGGGGTAGGCGAAGGCTCGACATATTGCGCCTCCGACGTTATAGCCCTGTTAAGGTTTGCAGAGAAGGTCATGGTCCTAAACGATTACGAGCTGGCGGAGCTCACAGCTAGCGGGGTCAGCGTCTACAAGGCCGAGGGGGGGAGACTAATCCCTGTCGGGTTTAGGCTCTTTAAGCCCCCTTGGGAGGTAAGGAGTGCGTCCAAGGGGGACTTCGAGCACTATACGATTAAGGAAATACACGAGCAACCGCTTTCTTTGTTGAGGGCTTTAAAGGTGCCTGAGAGTCGATTGCGCGAGGCAGTGAAAGTGCTAGAGAACGCCGACAAGGTGTTCCTGGTGGGTTGCGGTACATCGTTCCACGCGGCCTTAGCGACCTCCTACATCTTTCAACGTTATACGGATAAACAAGCCATACCGGCCATAGGCTCCGAGTTCCCCAAGCTTTACGCTAGGAACTTAAGCGACCGGGATGCCTTGATAGCCATATCTCAGTCGGGCGAGACCGCAGATACCCTCAAGGCCGTGAAGTGCGCCAAGATGTCGGGTAGTAAAATAATATCCTTAGTGAACGTGCCCGGATCCTCGTTGGAAAGGATTTCCCACATAACCATACATCTGGAGTCTGGGCCTGAGGTGGGCGTGGCCGCCACTAAGAGCTATACGTCTCAACTGCTCCTCCTCTTTAGGCTCGCGCTTCTAATGGCAGATTTCGACGGCTCCTTAGATCGCTCCGAACTCAAAGGCTGTGAGAGAGCACTGAGAGTGATCCCGAGGGCTGCAAGTGAGACGTTACGGCGAGTTGAAGGTAAGGTAACGAAGCTAGCTAAAAGCATGGCACATAAGGAGAGCGCGCTCTTCCTGGGTAGAGCGTGGCACTGGGCTACTGCGGAGGAGGGCGCTCTCAAACTTAAGGAACTTAGCTACATCCACGCCGAAGCGTATCCTGCAGGGGAGACGAAGCACGGTCCTATAGCTCTCATACGTCCCGGTTTCCCCGTGATAATCATAAGCGGAGCCACCAGCTCCGAGAAGGAGCTTATTAATAATCTCCTTGAGGTTAAAGCAAGAGGGGGCTGGATCATCACGGTCTCCAATGATGATGAGTTAAACAGCCTCTCCGACGAGCCTATAAACGTGCCTTATTACGGCGAGTTGACCACTTTAATAACGCACATTATCCCGTTGCAGCTCCTAGCCTACTATACCGCCCTCAACAGAGGGCTTAACCCGGATAGGCCCAGAAACCTAGCTAAATCGGTCACCGTGGAGTGACCCTTTTAAGCCCCCAAACACAACATGAACGTCCCATCCTCCTTAATTTAACCCGGTAGCGGAATTAATGGCAGATGGTTACGTCCTCGCTATTATATCCCTAAATTTTTATTTAATTACAGACCTTAAAGATAGGGAGGGTGAAGTTGGCCGGGTCCCTACTTAAGTTTGATGAAAGGGTGTTAGCCTTAAAGAGCGAGGCGGCATTTGAGTATCTGGCTATAGCCAACGAGATGGCCAAAAAGGGAATGGACGTCATTAGCTTCGGTATAGGACAGCCGGACTTCGACACCCCTGACTTCATAAAGGAAGAGGCCAAGAGGGCTCTCGACGAGGGGTTTACTGGCTACGTTGAGGCCAAGGGTATACCTGAGCTTAGGGAGGCCGTGGCGGAATACGTTAACGAGGCGACAAGGTCGGACGTTAAGCCCGAGGAGGTGATAATTTTGCCTGGTGCTAAGCCTGGGATATACTTCTCAGCCTTATGTTTCATCAGGGATGGGGATGAAGTGATAATACCTGACCCTAGCTACCCGGTGTATGAGAGCGTGGTCAAGCACGTGGGAGGGAGACCAGTCTTCGTTAAGCTAAAGGAGGAAAACGAGTTCAGTCTAAGGCCGGAGGACCTAGAGGAGCTAATCAACGATAGGACCAGGATGATTATATTGAATAACCCTCACAACCCTACCGGTAGCCTGTTAAGCCCCTCAGATCTGAAGGGCGTCTTGGAGATAGCCAAGGAGAGAGGCATAATAGTGCTCTCAGACGAGATCTACGATAAATACGTGTACGAAGGGGGCTTCCTCAGCGTCCTCTCCGACCCTGACTGGAGGGATTACGTGATCTACGTTAATGGATTCTCCAAGACCTTTAGCATGACAGGATGGAGGCTTGGTTACATAATAGCTAGGAGGGAGGTCATTGATAGGATGGGGGTAATTGCGTTGAACACCTTTTCCTGCACCCCAGGTTTCGTCCAAAGGGCGGGCATAGTGGCGCTGAAGGGGGCAAAGAAGGTGATAGAGGAGAGAATAAGGGAATTTAAAAGGAGGAGGGACGCCATATACGAAGCCCTCAAGAGTCTGCCTGGAGTTAAGGTCGTAAGGCCTAAAGGGGCGTTTTACATATTCCCGAACTTCAAGGAGGTTATGGAAGGAGCGGGTTTGAACACGGAGGAGCTAGCCATGGACATCTTGAAGAAGAAGGGTGTAGTTACTTTACCTGGAACGGCCTTCCCGGAAAGAGGGGGCGAAGGTTACTTAAGGCTCTCCTTTGCCGTGAACGTGGAGAAGATAAAGGGAGGGATAGAGAGGATAAAAGAATACATTAATGAGATCCAAGGTTCCTAAGGGTTTAAGGGGGGTAATGTCCATCAAAGATAACCCCCGTGAGATGCTTTCAATACTTTTCGTCTTAAAAGTTTATGGTAGGTTGGGTAGATATACCGTAAGTAGGTTAACTGGTTTAAGCGAAGGTAAGGTTAGGAGGATCCTTAAAGATCTGGCAGGAAGGGGCTATGTGGATGTAAGTAAAGGAGGTAGTAAGCTCACAGAAAATGGGTTGTCTTTTTACCTTAATTACTTAAATAATTTAGGTTTAAAAGAAATATGCTTAATCCGCGTTAAGGACAAGGTGGGGGTATGCGTCCACTTAAAGCCCAAAAACAAGAAATTCGGGGTCTTGGAGCTAAGAGATGAGGTTGTCAGGGGAGGGGCTGAAGGAGCTTTGATACTCGAGGTTGAGAAAGGCGAGCTCATGTTGCACCCTGTAGGTAGGATGAGGGACCACCTCCCCGAGGTCGCCTCTCATCTTAGCAAGTCGTTGGAGCTAAGGGACGGCGACCTTATAATAGTGGGGTTCGGGAGGGAACTTAAAGGGGCTCTTAAGGGGGCTATTTCGACGGCTACTAAAATTTCCAATGAGAGTACTTCCACATTATCATATCCCCATCCTTGATAACGTATTTATCGCAGGCCACTGCCCCTAGCACGAACTTGCG
>Ga0180302_10000359_pt1 | contig 19280 bp, 11 predicted proteins | sample GuaBasSediGuay17_FD_121794 | JGI IMG/M metagenome (GOLD analysis project Ga0180302, IMG submission 121794) | Subseafloor sediment microbial communities from Guaymas Basin, Gulf of California, Mexico - Guay17, Core 4571-4, 12-15 cm | ecosystem: Environmental > Aquatic > Marine > Hydrothermal... | reverse complement strand
GGTTGTTCCAAATCCAACCGTAGATATAGCTGATGATGTGGCTGAATTTGCAAGGAAAAACTGTAGCGATTGCCTAATTGGCATAGGAGGAGGAAGTGTGATAGATGTATCAAAGGTTTCTTCTATTATTGCAGTAAATGGAGGGAGGGCTGAAGATTATCTCAATGGAATGAAAATAAAGAGAAAGATCAAACTGATTGCCGTGAATCTCACCCATGGTACGGGGAGTGAAATAGACAGGTTTGCGGTTCTAACTAAAGGTAAAGAGAAGATTGGTATATCTGCAAGGTATCCGGATGTCAGTTTCGATGATCCAAGGTATATGCTCAGCCTTCCAAGAGAGCAATCTATATACACCTCTATAGATGCTTTCTTTCATTCATATGAAGCGATCACAGCAAAGGCTGCCAATCCTTTGGTAAAAACGCTCTCAATGGAATCTGTAAGGATAATCGGTGAAAATCTTGGAGAAGATGGCCAGAATTTGGAGAAAAAGTACAATCTATTATATGCATCTATGCTAGCCGGAATTGCCCTTGATATAAGTCCAGCCCATATCGTTCATGCGATTGAGCATGCTTTAAGTGGGATAAAACAAGACTTAGCACATGGTTGCGGTTTAGCTATGGTAGGTGCAAGGTCTATATACTGGATACATAAACATTCGAAAGAATCTGCAGATATCCTTGAGAGACTAACTGGTAAGAAGGTAAAATCCCCATCGGATGCAGAAAAAACCTTCAGGGAATTCCTTGATAAGGTTGGATTTGATGAAAGGCTTTCTGATTATGGCTTTGGAAGGGATGATTTTTCGGAGATAAAGGAAATGGTCTTTGGGAGACTTAGTTATTCCGTTAGCAGGGCAAACTTCAAGTTAACCGGAGATATGCTTCTCGACATTCTGGAGAAGAGTCTTTAAACGGTTACCTTTCTAAGTACTTGCAAAAATTTATCTGCAATCCTTGAGCTTGAATTTTCCCCCGCATATCTTGCTGCCGCTATTTTGAGCTTTTCTCTGTAACCATCGTTTTCTATAATCATTGATATTTTCCTTTCTAAATCTTCTACGTCTTTATATATCACCACCGGTTTCTCATCTGGTAACATTTCAAAGTGTCTCGTATTTGGCACTACGGTTGGTACAAGGGAACCTATGCATTGGCAGAGCGTAGACGAAACCACAACCTTTCTTGTATTGCCCTTTGGAAGTAAATGGATATCGCTCATGTGTAGATAATCGTAGACCTCTTCATTATCTTTCAATCTTACTTGATGTTGGACGAGCCACTTCCTCTCTATGGGTAAAAGACCATCTGATCTCACTATCCTGTAAGTAAAATCATACTTGCTCTCTAAATCATCAAGAGCTTTAATGAAATCATCGTACTCCTTTGGAGGTTGTCTGCCAAAGCTGAAAAATATCAAGTCATCTTTTGAAAACTCTCTCTTACTTGGAGAAGGCGGATGACATGGATATGGAATTACGTGTATGTTTCCCCCATAGCCAGATAACATCTTAACATATCTTTCATCAAAAACAAAAGTAGCATCAAATATATCAAGAGAAGAATATCTCATATCTTCCTTTGCGCCTTCGTGCACAACTAAGGTTACACTCCTTCCTTCTCCCTTCAGTTTTTTTGCAATTTCTTCCACATCTCTGTATGGTATACTGTTGTAAGATTCAACTATTAAAACATCGAAATCTTCATCAAGAATTTTTTTCTCGTCTATCCCTCCTCCATCCATTGTTTTTGGATCAAGCTCATAATAACATCTCACCACAAAATCCTCATCATCCTTTACTATTCTATGATGCCACCACTTGTTCGCGCTTTCCTTATATGGAGCAAATACTTTCACCTCATGACCCTTCCTTAGAAGTTCTCTTCCTATAAGTTCTGCATGCATCGAAACGCCACAAGTCGCATTCCATCTACTCAGAAAACCGATTTTCATTCCATCACCCCTCAAAGTTTATGCAGAAACTTTTTTCAATTTAACGCTAAATTTGGAGCGATGTTCAAGAAATTGAAAGAAGTGAAGATATACAGGAAAAATAAAACGGTTGACATGGTAAAAAGGCTTGGCGTTCTAACTGCCAACAATATCCGCCTTGAAAGATATCCAATAAAGAGACCAGTTTCAATTTTTAATCCATCTATACTTATAGAAGATGGGGACGTTCATATCTATGGCAGGATGGTTCTTGGATATTTCACCTACGCAAGCGTCATTTCAGAAATAACCATGCCCATAGGAGATTTGAGGGAATTAAAAGACAGCTACTCCGCAAAGATCGAAATATATCCGGATAATAAGTTTGATCTATGGGGGGTCGAAGATCCGAGGATTTACGTGATGGATGGAAAGAAGTTTATAACATATTGTGGAAGGACGGTCAATTATTTTAATCAGTCAATATGGAGAGAGAGAACGTTGCCGGTAACTGCGGTTTATGAAGATGGTAGGTGGAAGAAACTCTCTGTTTTCAGGATGCCTCAAGAAATCAGAGGATTTGTGATAAGTGATAAAGATGCTTTTCTAGTTAAAAGTAAGAATGGCTTGAAGTTATTTCATCGCCTACACCTGAAGGATGACAACTATTACCTAGTTATAAGCGACGTTCAAGGTACCTTAGAAGGTAATGGACTCAAAGAAGTTGAGGTTAAAAATACTTATCTCCTCATGGAGCCGGCGGAGTTCGAAGAAAAATTAGGATGGGGAACTCCACCAATCGAATTGGAGGAAGAATATCTTCTGCTAATACATGCAGTTGATAGAGAAATGAAGAGCTACAAGGTCTTTGCCATCCTTTTGAACAGGGATCTGGAACTCATAGCGGTCACTCCATACTATATCATGGAACCGAAGGAGATTTACGAGATTTATGGAGATAGACCATATACCATCTTTCCTTGCGGTGCACAGGTTGTCGACGATAAATTGATTGTATCATATGGTGCTGGAGATATTGCAATGGCTTTTGGAGAAATCGATCTCGATGAGCTGATCTCCCTACTATATTCGAATCCAGTTGGCTAACTTATTTATACCCTTAACATATAGGGGCATGGAAAATGACCCAGATGGAGGATGCGAAGAGAGGAATTATAACCGAACAAATGAAGGAAGTGGCAAAGGAAGAGGGTATCGAGGTAGAGGTAATAAGGAGAAGGGTAGCGTCTGGAAAAATTGTCATCCCTTTCAATCCGATCCACTCTCCAAAACCACTAGGTATAGGGAAAGGATTGAGGGTAAAGGTGAACGCAAACATAGGAACTTCAAGGGAACACTGCAATCCGCACGAAGAAGTTGAAAAGGCAAAAGTGGCGATAGAGAGCGGAGCACACACGGTAATGGATCTATCTACCGGCGGAGATCTGGATGAGATAAGAAGAAGAATTCTGGAAGTCGTGAATGTTCCCTTTGGTACGGTTCCGGTCTATCAGGCTGGGATAGAAGCAATGAAAAAGAAGGGAGCAATAGTTGATATGACCGCAGATGACATGTTTAGGGCATTTGAACATCAAGCAAAGCAAGGCGTTGACTTTGCGGTTGCGCACGTTGGAGTAACCAAAGAAAGTGTGGAGAGGCTAAAGAGGCAAAAGAGAATGATTCCGATGGTTTCGAGGGGCGGGGCTTTTCACATGGCATGGATCTTGCATCATGGGGAGGAGAATCCACTGTATAAAGAGTTTGATTATCTACTGGAGATAGCGAAAGAGTACGATTTGACCTTGAGCCTTGGAGATGGGATGAGATCTGGCGCAATCTACGATTCAAATGATAGGGCAAAATTTCAAGAACTGCTCATAATAGGGGAATTGGTTGAAAGATGCAGGGAGAAAGGAGTGCAGTGCATGGTAGAAGGTCCCGGACACATGCCCCTGAATCATATCGAATCAAACATAAGGATAATGAAAACCGTAACGAGGGAGGCTCCATACTTTGTGCTAGGCCCACTCGTTACGGATATAGCTCCAGGCTATGACCATCTTGTCGCCGGAATAGGAGGAGCGATAGCGGGATATTATGGAGCAGACTTCCTCTGCTATGTTACACCAGCTGAGCACTTGGCTTTACCCAATAAAGAGGATGTAAAACAAGGTGTGATAGCAGCGAGGATAGCAGCACACGCTGCTGATCTAGCCAAAGGAATAGACGTAGATCTAGATAACGAGTTCAGCAAGGCTAGGGATTCATTAAACTGGAAGAAGATGTTTGAACTCTGCGTAGATCCAGAGAAAGCAAAGGAATATCGGAAAAGAAATCCGCCTCTCGAGGATCCTTCCACGTGCTCCATGTGTGGTAAACTTTGTGCCATAAAGATAGTGAATGAATATTTGAAAAAATAATAGGATATTTTGCCGTCTACAAAGGGTTAGTTTGTGAAAACTGCTTATCTCTAGGTTCCAGCCACATGTACAGAGTTGGGGTGCGGCACGCTTCGCCGTATTCTTCAGAAAGATAAAAAATGGCAAAGCTGTGCCTCTACGTCGTCAAGGCGGATCATTTTCTCACCGCCTCTCCCTCACGTAGAGGCATCTTACTAAATCTATTTAAGGCTATTAAAAGTTTTAGGCAGCAACTTCCAAAAATTTCTTTTCGGATGATGCGGAGTTATTAGCCTTATCATATGCAACAACCCAGTACGTTATTTTGCTTCCAGATGGTAGCTGACCCAGTTCCACACCATATCTTGGACTGTTTGACGTGTTTTTCAAAGGATCTTCTTCGCTTCTGTTCTGTACCGGGTTATCTCCATACCTGTACATCACCTTACTTGTAATGCAACGACCATCATCAATGTACAAAATTACTCTATCAATTCCAAAAGGACTATTGCATGAAACGTTTGCATATACTATAACATTGCTCTCGTTGCTTGGACTGGATGGATAATGATAAACATCGCTTATAACGGGTCCCCATTCGTGATCGCTCTCGTTAACTATTATTTCAAGTTGATCACAACCTTCTCTTCCGGCAAAATCCTTTACCTTTACCCTAACTTTATACATCCCAGGTTTTGTCAAATTTGCTCTAAATTCCCACTTCTCCTTACCATTAACCTTGAGAGCTTTTCCATCAATATATGCCTCTATCTCTTTTATTCCAACGTTATCCTCAGCTTTACCCCATATCTTAATCATACCAGCATCCACAATTCCCTTTGGTCCTTCGATTACAACAGCTGGAGGAGTAGCATCAACCAGATTTATGAGCATCTTATCCCTAGCATTTCCTTTAACCACTTCTATAACATGCATTCCAGGTGCCATGCCGCTGGTATTCCACCGATAGGTCCAATATGGAAAGGAATACTTAGGTTGACATCTTTTTCCATCGATAAATAGGTCAATTTCTCCATTGCAGATTCCTTTCAGTTCAATCTCGTCCCCAACATTTGCCCAAGGAATGTTCCATATGGCTGTAGATGGCTTCACTATTTGCACAACATCCATTTTTTCATCGGAAAGTACCCTTATGGTAAAGTTAATTCTCAAGAAAGTTGAAAATGCTCTATTTTTGAAGACGATGTACCAATCTCTTATTTCAGCTGGAAAGGTTAATTCTCCTTCGCTCCTTTCGGTATACAGATGGCACTTGAAACTTTTTCCCTTTCTGAACTTTTCAAAATTTTCCTTATCCACTATGAAGAAGGAAGGAAATGCGTATACCATGTACCTGCCAAGGTTTCCGGTGAAAATGTTCTTTTGGAATTGGTAGCCTTGTGAGTTGAACTTTATGGATATCTGTATTTCTCCCTCTCTTTCAACTTTGAGATCGGTTTTTTTGAGTTTTTGTCTATGTGTGAAAAAGATTATGGGTATGGTTTTCTTTCTTGGCTTTTCCATGTAATAAAATCTGTTCTGCTTCGCGAGCAAAGGATTTTCTAAAATCCCCCTCTGTATCACAAAGAGGTACGACCTGTTTACCCCCAAAGTAAAAGAACACTCTCCTCTCATATCGGTGTAATTCCATATACAAGGTTTGAACCATTCTGTCGAATTCGGCAATTTATTGCACATGCAAATAATCCACTTGTAAATCGATTCCATTAACCTACCTTTGAGCAAAGGTGGTAATTCCTCCCAAACCTTTTGAAGTAACTCCAGAAGCTTATTCTTATACCATGTGGTATCAAAGGGTCCTTTTACTATGACCATCACCCTTGCTCCATCAACTGGCTCCATGTTCTGATCTAGAACCACAAATGTCACTTTTTTCATATCCTTTTCATGAAGATATCTAGAGGTAACTTCATAGATCGAGTCATCTCCCTTCCATGCAAATAGAGCAGATAAATTTCTGCCCCACCTATATGCATAGGTATCTGGCTTATCAACGGCTCCTCCTCCATCAGCCCACCAGTTATCGTTTTCATGCCATCCATCGATATAGAATTCTCTCCAAACGTGATCTTCTCCGACTGCAGATATTCCAACCGCAGGTACCAAGGCTGATCTCAATCCAGCCACAGCTATTATCCTTAACTCCCCGCACCAGCCGTTGTGCTCATGGTATATAACGTTTGGCTGTATTGGTCTGCTACCGTAGGCATTTTCTGGAACCGATTTTCCAACCCAATAGCTAACGGCTTCGATTGCTGTTGGATGATTTTCGATACACCATTTCCAAGTTCTATGAGGTGGCTCATAGTATGCCTCGTAATCCCATAGATATTCAATACCACTCAGCTTCTCTATAAGTAGAGGATATCCGATGTCGTTGTGGAAAAGCAGATAATCTCTCCACAGTTTTCCATATACTCGCTTTACATCTCCACTCGTTATTTTTGGATGAACAACAAACCAGTAATATATCAAAGGAGGTATCTTAACCGTGAGATTTTTTCCATTTTTGAGAACCTTGTAAGATATTGTTGAAAACCTTTCGCCATTGACTTTATAATCCAGAATATTAGCATAGCTTAGAAGATCATCTGAAAGGTAAAGGGTTTTGACATTGTCGAGAAGGATTTCTGGAGAAGGAACCTTTCCAAGAGGAGAATGAGCGATGCAAAAAGCGATCTCATCTAGATATTTCTCATTGACTTTCATCAATAAGTTAGCATAATCGTTGGGATTCTCTACTTCCTTTAACTGTCTGATTAGATCTAACCTTAACCATCTGGGGACCCTAGTAAGCGCAACCTTCGCATCGATTGGCAAATCTTTGGATAGTGGAGAAAGATTTCCCTTTTCTAGTCTAAGTGTTGAGGAGTTGAAATGCACATAGAAATAATCTCCCGGAGGGATTTCTATCTCAAGGGAAATTTCACTTAAAATTTCTTTTCCAAAATTACCACTTATCCCATAGGGGAACATCAGTAGACAGGCTATCACTATCAACAATGCTTTCATCTCTAAAATAAATTATCTAGCCAATTAATAAAATTTCCCAGCATGTTTTCATTACATTAAGGCAATAGATATAAACTTGTTTCTAGATTATCAAATGAATATGGAGCTGGAAAAGTACTTGCTCCTGATGTTTTCGATAAAGAGAGAGGGAAAATTGGTCGATTTTAACCATATTAAAGAAAAGGCGGAGAGAGACTTGAAAGCAAAAGAAGGAGAAATCTCTAAGGCCTTGGATTCTTTGATTTCGAGAGGATTGATAAGTAAGAAAGGAAATCTGTTTACTGCCTCAAGGGAGGGTAGAGAGTTCTTTGCATCAAAATTTAGAGAATGGAGAGAAGATCTAATCAAGATAAACAAGACATGGACGACCGTCTACGAAGCTCTACATTACTATGATAGGGTTGCGGACACCGTTTTGAAATATTGTAAAGATAGGCACGTTGGTTTCTACTGCACATTTACTGAGCAGCATTTCTTCAAAAGACAGCACAAGGGAAAATACATAACCCTAGATAATAAGGAAGATCTACTAAGGTATGTTCAGATGTTCTGTATAGATGTTATACCATGCGTCCACAGGATTGGAAATGATAGACCTGACTGGCTCATTATAGATCTGGATGCAGGTCCAAAGGTTGGATTTGATCAGGTGAAAGAAGTTGCAAAGGTTAGTTGTGAGGTTATGGAGAAACTGAAAATGAAGCCAGCAGTGAAGTTTTCTGGATCGAGAGGTATACAAATATGGAGTTTTCCAAAACCCTTTGAGATGCCAGCCGATTGGAAACCAATACCAATGTTAACGGAAAAGAGAAAGAGGAATTTCTTTTCACTTTTTGCAGATCTTGTGAGGTTGGTGCAATACAAGGTTAATGAGGAAATACCAGGGCTAACGACTTCGATCGTGAGCAAGAAAGAAGAAAGGGCCGATAAGATACTTATGGATTGGTCGTGCCTAAAGCCAAATGGGTTGGTAAGGGCTCCTTATGGAATACATCACAAAACCGGACTCGTTTCACTTCCATTACCAAAGGATGAGATAGATGATTTCTCCATAGAAGAGGCAAAACCCGAAAACGCGATCAAAAGGTATGAGGAAAGGGGAGACGAGTTTGAATTGAAGGAAAGCAGTTTTGATTCTGCCTTAAAGGAATTAATTGATTTGCAGGAAGAGATAGCTTGCTAACTTCTTTTCACGAGAGTCCACAGCAATGCCAATATGAATATACAGGCAGAAATACCGGAAAAGCATAGAGGTACATCCTTCTCTATATATCCAAACGCTACTGGTAGGATCGCAGCTCCGATGTTGCTTAGAGATATGTACAAACCTGATGCAACACCTTCATTTGCCTCGTTCACTCCTTTCTCTGTCTCTTGACAGTACAGAGCTATGGGCCATGATGCCTGTAGAGCAAATCCAAAAAAGAAGGCTAAGATAATTGGTAATAACCATAAGTTATGGATGTAAACTAAATAGATTCCTATCCAAAACACGAGTGAGAGGATCGCAACCAGTAAAGAAATTTTCTTTAAACCATATTTCCTGGCAGCGAACGGAGCAAGAAAAGCTCCAACTGCGCATCCGTAGAGAAAACTTCCTCCTATGATGCCTCCTTCCTCTCCAGGGTAAATGAAATGGATGAATGCAGAGGAAGAGAGAGTCGTACCAACTATTAAAAATCCGATGAAAGGATATATGTATGCATTTGATGATGAAAGAATCTCTTTCAATCCTTCAAAAAAATCAACCCTCTTGACATCTTTTCTCTCTTCCGGTGGAGTTGGCGGGTTCTCTCTTGCAAGACCTACCCATAGGAGAAAGGAAATAAAAGCTATGATAGAAAACACGAGGAAGGCATTGCGCATGGATATCATTTCAACGAGGAAAGGCATCGATAGAGCCCCGCTTCCGAATCCAATGAAGAGACCAGAGGAAGCTATCCCAACCGGTAGGGATGCAGAGCCCCTGGGGAACCACTTCATCATTTGAGGAGCTAGAGCTACAAGTATCCAAGCCAAACCAATACCAGCTATGACGCTGCTCAAAAACAGGGTTTGAAAGCTATCAAGTAACCAAGGCCTTAGTCCAAAACCAAGTATCATAAACAGTGCTCCTATAGAAGCGGAAAGCTTTGCTCCCCTCCTGTCTATTAGTCTCCCTGCCGGCCATGCAAAGAAGATAACAAAGAGACCTATAATGGAAAGTAGCAAATGCGACTGCCATGCAGGGATATTGAAACTTTTTTCAAAGGTTGTGAGCATTGGAGAGAGAGCAAACCAGTTTGATCCATAGGCGAACATAAGGAACCAGAAGAGAAAAACCATCACCCACCTATATCTATACAGCCTGTGCTCGCTCATCGATCTATGGCAAAATGAAGGGGTTTATTAAAGTAACTGAATTACTCCTCCCTCGCTAGAACTATGTTGAACTCTATTGGTTTACTTCCTATTGGAACCTCAAGTTGACCTCTATATCTGTACCTTATTGTTTGGTTCGTCTCGTTTACCCTTTCTTCCTTAAAGGCTGTTACGTTGTAAATTCCAGGCTTTAGCATCGCTTCGTAGTAACCCGTTGTTTCATTAGATGTTGCGGATGCAGGCTCTGCGGTGTTGTTTTCTATATCTGCTGGGATGAAGTTTATAAACACATCCCCAATAGGCTCTCCGTCGAATAAGGTGTACCCACTCACCTTGACCTCAGCCAGCTCCAAGGAAATATTCCTCTCAATTGTTTTGTTTTCTTCTACTTTGATGCTCTCACTTGCTACATACATTGGCATACCTGTTGTTTCGTTGATGAAAGTTACATTTAAGCTATAATCTCCAGGAAGTATGTTGCTAAAGAGATAGTTTCCATTTTCATCTGTTATTCCCTCCGCAACCACTTTCTTTGTCTTTGAGTATATCAATTCGACCTTTGCTTCACTTATCTCTTCTCCAAGATCATATGATAGGTTATCGTTTTTATCGAAATACACTATTCCCTTGATAGTTGACGTCTTTGGTCTCCTTATATCTAGGTAATTGTCGCCAGGCGCTAGGAAGAGGCTATCGTTCTTGTAAATCTCGATACCATTTTCAGTGACCGTGAATTCATACAGTCCCGGCAAGAGGTTGGAGAAATTATAGTACCCGCTTTCATTGGTTTTGATAAAGAAAAGGCTCCCAGTAATTAAATTCCTCAACTTCACCTCCTCTTTGGGTAAGGGCTTATCTATGTCTGGATCATAGCTACCATTCGAATTTAGATCTTCGAATACATGTCCTTCAATGAAAGATGCGTTCACTTCTATGGTTATATTTCTGATATAATTAACTCCAGGTCTTCTGGTTGCTTCCTCTTCACTTATCGGAGCAAAACTTCCGTTGGTTGCGTTGAATGTAATTTCTTTAATGACTTTCTCCTTTCCATTGCTTATTAAGTAGATTACAAGCGTTATGTTCCCGGCCGGGGCAAGCAACCTGAAATGTCCATTTTGATCTGTAAATACCATATCATGTTTTATCTTAACTCTCGTTCCACAAGTTTCCTTCTCAACCGCAACAGCAGCCCTTAAAGGTCTGCCATTGCATAGAATACTACCATTGAGTACAGCCCCTTCATAGTACTTTGCAATCACGACTGCAGGCATACCATAGCATTCACTACCCCTAGCAAATATCAATGGTTTTTCTTTTGTTACTGGTGAGATGTACTCCGCAACGAAATGCTTTAACCCATAGGTTGGGAAGTAAATGTCGTTCAACCTTAGGAGTCCATAGAAGTAACCACTGGAAGAATAATTCATGTAGGTGTTTTTATCAACTCGACCAACGTATATGCGATATGCCATGGAATTAAAGAATGGATCTTTTTTCTCTATGTAAGTCCTCATCCTTCCATACTCTTCCATTATTTCGGCCCTCGTTTTTCCCTTGGTTAATTCCCTAAACTCGTCCGGCGTGTACTTCTCTCCCTTCTTTTCAGATACGAGGTAGTACTTGAAGAAATCGTCCTCATATGTTTCATAACCGAAGGATCCTTTATCTGTCAGAAAAGTAAAAACATTGAATATATTCATATCGTATCCTTCCACTCCACAGTACCTTATGCACTTCCCGGTTTCGATCTGGATATCCCTATAAAGCATCGTCAGGTTTTCATCATCTAGATGTTCTACGAGGAATTTTGTTGCATCATGGTAAAGGGCATTTTCTTCCCTTACCCTGTAAATTTTTCCTCCGTACTCTTCACTGACGATCTTTCCGTATGACGAGTTTTTATGTCCCTTTGGATCTTCAAATATCTCAATCAGCGTAGCGGAATTGTTGCCGAGATATTTCTCAAAAATTTTCCTTACGCCTTCCGATACCTTCCCATGGTTCTTTTTCATGTCCCCTTGAACCAGTCTGACAATGAAAACGGCAGTTGCCTCTTGCTCGCTCTGCGCGGTCAAGAAGTTTCCAGCGGCGGGTATTCCTTCCTGGAAGTTATCTGCAACTGTTGGAACTTTAGCTATAGCAACGCAATAAAAACCATAGTCCCACCACGCAATGAAAGCGGGTCTCTTTGCTTCATCCTTTATGTGCTTGGTTTGCTCCTGTATCCATTTGAATGCATCTGCCCAGTAGCGCTCGGTATGTAAGCTCAATCCAAACCCAGCTCTATAATCCTTACCAAATATCTTTGCCTTCTCAGTAACCGGTACAGCCGCATCTAGCGACAGAAACGCATTTGGTAAGACGATCAAGAATGTAACGAATAGTATACCAAAAACGTGAAGTGGTTTCAAATGCTTCTTTATACCTCTAAATCCACCGGTGCTCTTTACACCCCTTATCATCCTTTCATAGTCTATTTTTGAAAGCATGAACTCAACGACAGAACCAGAGAGGATAGCTACCAACGGTACGAGATCATTGAGAAATCTACCTGCAGATGCTGATAGATACATCTCAAGTAAGAACCAAACGGTTAAGAGAACGACGAAAGGTTCCCACCTCTTCAAAAGCTTTTTCCACAAGATTAAGTATATAAAACCGAACCATGAAATTAGATAGAGAGCTGGACCAAACGATAGAAAAGTTCTGCTTATGCCAAATGTTGTGGCCTCTGCAATGGTTTTTGATACCTTTGAATGATACACTCCCCCAAATATGACTTTTCCAATACTGGCAAAAGGAGCAAGAGCTGGATTCGTTGAATCCTTTACATAGTAAAGAAAAGTCAATGCTCCGGCCATGATACATGCTATAATCGGTATGGAAATTACCCATGGTATATTTTTCTTGAGAATCACAACATAGATTGCGGCAAAGGCGAGGACAGCTAGAACAATGTAGAAGGAAAGAGCCGGTTTGAAGCCATGCTTTATGAAGTAAAGAGGGGTCGCAAGCAAATAACCAGTTACAAGGGATATTGAAGGATACTTTGCAATTCTTGGATCGTAATCTAACCTAACCATGTTTATTATCATCTGTACGATTGCATAAACAGCAATCAATGCGTATATGTATCTACTAGCCACCCATGTCAGGGAAATCGCTCCAACAAAGACACCAGCCAGTACTGCAAAGAGCAATCCTTTCTTTTTATTCTCCTCCTTTAAGCTCATCATCAGAAACATTATGGTTGTTGATGTGAGCAGTAGAATAAAGGAGTCGTGATCATAGAGGGAGTAAGAACAACCATGGCCAGAGCTTATATGGATTGGAATTAGTGGCACAATAAAAGCAGCTATCAACCCGGCTTTTCTGTTGAAGAGGGTTCTTCCAATGAAGTAAACCGGAATAACGAGTAAAGCACCATACAGCGAAGGAAGGAACTGCATGGCATATCCTATTGCGTCTTCCATGCTCATGAAGATCGATAGCACCTTTGCAACCGCTATTGTGATCATGTTAAACAGTGGAGGCCTTCCTCCAGATCCCCCAAGAGGATAGTTGAGTAACGGATCCAAACCTCCATACATCCCGCCAAGATATGGATATCTCCCGGTTTCTATGGTCTTCTCAATCAGCCTCATGTTGTAGTACGGATCGGGTCCAGATAGGTAGAATTTGTCTTCTAAGCTCTTTCCATTTGGATTTATCCCCACTCCAGAGGTATAGTTGAAATAGGTGGCGAGAAGAAAGGTTATCATGAAAGCTGTGAATAGTGAAAAAGCGATTACTGCTTTATCTTTTGAAATGATCTCATCCTTCATTTACATCACCCAGCAACGATCCTAAACGAGTTTCTCTTTAAATCCTTATCCCATCAGCTCTTTGAGCTTTTTAACTATTGCAGGCGCAACACTCACTTTGCTAAACCTTGAGTAGACCGAATCTGTAGAAACTATCTCGTCAGCCCCAGCCCTTTCTAGTTTTTTAATGGCATCTTTTACAAAAAGCCCATGCACGCACGCGGCGCAAACCCATTTGGCTCCCTGCTTTTTCATTTCTTCCACCGCCTTTGCCATGGTTCCTCCAGTAGAAATAATATCATCCACTATCGCAACCCTCTTCCCATCTACTTCTACTTCCTTTGGTTCTATCTCCACCGTTCTATCATCTATTCTTCTCTTTTCGAGAAAATCGCAATCGCAGTTCGTTATTTTAGCAATTTCTTTTGCCCTTTCCATTGCTCCCTTGTCCGGCGCAAGGATGATGTCAACCTTTTCCGACAGGTATTTTGCGATTTCCTCGTTTGCGGAGCAGCTGTATGCAGGCGCTTTGAAAAAGTTCAGTATATGTTGCTTATGCGGATCTACAAGAATTATTGCATCGGAAAGGGAACTTAAAAGCTCAGCCAGTATCCTTGCACTAACCGCTTCTCCATCCAAAAATTTTCTATCCTGCCTCCCGTAACCATAGTACGGGATTACCAGAGTTATAGAGTTGGCTCCGGCATCCGCCGAAGCATCTTGGAGTAAAAAAGTCTCTATGATGTTTCCATCTGGATAGGTATTCTGGATGATTATCAGATCTTCATCCTTAACTTCATCTTCTAATCTGACGTATCTTTCTCCATCCGCAAATTCTTTTATGTTTACTTTTACAATTCCGCAGTTGAGTAACTTGGAAAGGTCCTCTGCGACTTTTTTGGATGCACTACCAGGTACGATCAGCATTGCAGTTTTCTACATGGCTTTTCCATTTTTAGCTTTTGCTAAACCAATTTCTCAACTCCAACCTCTCTCGCAAATCCATTGAGCTCTTCGACAACTTTATGATATACTGGTATGCCAATTTTTAGTCTGGTTTCAGCCGTTAAAGCTCCTTTCTCCCCCGGATACCATATCCTTTTTCCTTTCATAGCCTTGCTCTTCTTCACATCCTCTATCATCCTTTTCATCCTTTCCTTGAAGTCTTCAACGGGAGTGAATGCATCGATGTTTATGGCGATGAACATGTGCCCAACGTTACTCTTCTTCTCATCTGTATTCTTAACCCACTTGCTCCACGTCGCATTGGTCAAAACTCCACAAATGGCATCTATCGCCAGGCTTAGCCCATAGCCTTTATGCCCACCGAGTAGTTCACCTAACCCTCCAAGTGGAAGCTCTGCCCCCTCACTCAAAACCTTGTTTGGATCTGTCGTTATCTCTCCTCTTCCGTCGATCCCCCATCCCTCTGGAATTGGCTTATTTTTCCTTTTATACAACTCGAACTTCCCGGTTGCAACAACGCTAGTGGCCATATCAAGCAGGAAAGGGGGCTTATCCTTTACGGGTATACCTATAGCTATCGGGTTTGTTCCAATGGCTCTTTCCAAACCCCATGTTGGCACAACGAGGGGTCTGGTTGTTGTCATAGATATACCTATCATATCCCTATCAACAGCTAGGAGAGAATAATGACCCGCTATCCCAAAATGATTGCTATTCCTAACGCCAACCATACCAATGAAATTCTCCTTAGCTTTCTCGATTGCCAACATCATAGCTTTATAACTAACCGGCTGCCCCAACCCATCATCTCCATCCAGAAGAGCATGAACCCGACTCTCCTTTTCTATCTTTATATCTGGCTTCAGGTTAACCGCTCCCTTCTTTATAGCCCTGACATACCTTCCAAACCTCTGGGCCCCATGGCTTTCTATCCCCCTCAAGTCAGCTATTATCAGGTTATCGGCAACTATCCTTGCATCTTCTTCCTGCACAGATAAAGCTGTAAGCACATTTACATAAAACTCCTCCAACCTATCCTTCGGAATCCTGATATAACTTTCATCGACCTCCACCTTTTCGAACATGTCTCGAGAATTTTTGCCAGATTTTAAAACGATTTTGATGCAAAACAATTTTTAAAACCGATGATTTTTATTAAATTGTGAAATTCCTAGCAGTTATCTGTACGATCCTCCTGCTCCTCTTCGGTACAGTACCCATTGTGGGCAATGATGTGCTAGTGGTTGGCGAAGATTATCCTTCGATCTCCTCCGCCTTGGGAAATGCAAAAGATGGAGACACCATACTGATTCTACAAGGTATTTACTATGAGAATTTGATCGTAGATAAGAAGGTAAAGATTGTTGGATTGGGTAAAGTGATTGTGGATGGTAATTTTAGTGGAACAGTAATAGAGGTAACAAAGGGAGGGGTTTGCATAGAGAACATAGAAATCAGAAACTCCGGCGGCGGGAGAAAAGATGCTCTGTTGAAGTTAAAAGGATGCGGAAACAGGATCTCGAACTGCACGTTCTATAATTCTAGGAGAGGCATGGTGATCGAAGGAAATTGCAATGTAATTCAGAACTGTTCCTTTGGTGGGATTGGAATAGGTATATCTTTGCTTGGAAACAGAAATAATCTATCTTGTATTATCTGCAGAAACTGCGGAATTGGTGTGTATATCGCTGGATCAAAAGAAAATCGCCTTGAAAAATTATCATTTTTGTTCAATGGGATCTCCGTTTTAATTGAGAGAGGTGCGAATAACTCGATTAAGAATTTTACAATCATCTATGGAAACGAAAATCAAGGAGGTATCTTTCTTGATAAGGCGTGTTTTAACAAGATAGAGAAGGGGACGATATGCTGTAATGGTTTTGGTGTAAGGCTTTACAAGGCGGAGAAAAACTTGCTGAAACACCTCAACATCTCGATGAACAAAGAAGGAATTGATCTTTTGGAGAGCAGATTTAACCGCATAGAGTGGTGTAATTTTTACAAGAATAATCTGGAGATATACGCGAAACGCTCTTTCATGGACAGTATCCTCTTTTCCAACTTCATTAAAGGAAAAAGTTTTGGAATACTCGCAAAAAGATCCATCATAAATGCAATGTTGAATTACTGGCTCGATGCGAAAAACTTACCTCTAATTAGCTTTATCCTCTCTTTTCCAAGATATCCAAAGCCCTTTAGCATAGGATGCAAAAACTTGTTTTTCAAGACCATTCGCCTAGAGGAAGTAAAGGCTTGTTTTGAGATCGGCAAAGATACAGACAATGATGGTTGCAGTGATGAATGGGAAGAAAGATGGGGGTACGATAAAGATCACTGGGATGATCATTATCACCTTGATCCAGATGGGGATGGATTAAACAATGTTCAAGAGTGTTTTGCCGAGAAGTGGGGAGCAAATCCTTTCAGGAAAGATATATTTGTGGAGATTGATAGAACCGATGATAGTTACAGGCTGGGAAGCTATGTGGAAAAGATAAAAAGGATTTTCAGTAAACGTAACATCTCGATCCATATAGATGAAGGAGAATTAGGTGGAGGAGAGGTAATAGGAGAAGAAAACAACCTGTCTTATCCGAGGATAATAGACCTTTACTGGGATCACTTCCTACATAACGATATCAGAAACCCAAGAAAAGGAATATTCAGGTACGTAATTTTCTGCTCTGCAAAACCTGCTAATCATGGAGGTTTCTGTTACGTGGGATGGAACAAGGTCGATGCATTTATAATATCTTACAAGTACTACATGGACTTAATTCCAAGCAACTTCGGCATACATACCATTGCAACCGTTTTCTTGCATGAGCTTGGCCACACGCTCGGCTTGTTTTACCACACGTTCGAAGGAATAGACAACTACTCTTGTAGGGACATGCTACCAGGGGTATGGAAGTATAGAAATTATAAAAGTTGCATGAACTACGAATACGCATGGTTCATCCTAAATTATTCGGATGGGAGCCATGGCAAAGGAGATTTCAATGATTGGGGCAATTTAGATCTGTCCTATTTCAAGAGGGAGAATTTCTGGATGGGGACATGGTTGATTGAGAAAAGCACCAAAGAATAGCTGAAATTGATGGAATAGACAGGAATGTAATGCATCGAGTGAATAAGTTGATAGATCTATTTCACAGCATGGTATAGAAAATGTAAACCCTGAGCATGTGGAATGGGCGTGCTGCTCCATCGTATCGAAGCAGTCATCCATCATAATGTCCTTGATTTCCTGGAGAAGAACAAGCAACTAGATCTTCTTAGGATTGCAGAAAAAGATGGTTTAAAAGGGGTAAAAGAATGTCTGAACAACGAGGGATTTTCACTAAACATAATAGAGAGATGGTATCTGATAAATGAGGAGAAGGATCTGGAAAGATTGGTCACCAAAGCAAAAAATTTAGCTGAAGATCTAAAAGCTTTTTAGAGATACTCACCTTATGGAAGTTTTAAGGAAAGAAAAGAATACAAAATATCTCAGTGTAGTTACGTTTGCCTTGAACAAGAACACTTAAATAAAAGTTTACTATACCGATGGATGTGGGAATAGATATATCCCTGATAGCCCCCTTAAGTGGTATCGTTGCCCTACTTCTCGCAGCATCACTCGCATATTACATACTGAAGAAGCCTAGAGGAAACAAAAAGATGATAGAGATATCGGATCACATTTACAAGGGAGCCTTAACTTTCCTGAAAGAAGAGTATAGAATAATTGCCGTATTTGCATCCGCCGTCGTAATTCTTCTGGCAATAGCGAGTCTTTTTACAGATATACCATGGGAAACTAGCATTGCCTTCGCCTTGGGGGCTCTCTTTTCAGCCTTGGCGGGAAATGTTGGTATGAGAATAGCTACCAAAGCAAATTCCAGAACCGCAGAAGCTTGTAAGGAAAGTATGCAGAAAGGATTGACTTTGGCTTTTTCCTCCGGCGCCGTCATGGGGTTATCGGTTGTTGGTCTAGGCATAATTGGTATAAGCATATTTTACTTCATTTATGGAAGCAAGTCCGCAAGCATACTTTTTGGCTTTGGTTTTGGTGCAAGTAGTATAGCACTTTTTGCAAGGGTTGGAGGAGGAATATACACAAAGTCTGCAGATATTGGAGCAGATCTTGTCGGGAAAGTGGAGGCTGGTATACCCGAAGATGATCCCCGAAATCCTGCTGTAATTGCAGATAATGTGGGAGATAATGTTGGTGATGTAGCTGGAATGGGAGCAGACCTTTTTGAAAGCTATGTAGATTCGATAATATCTGGCATGAGCCTTGGTTTGATTTTATCTCTCTATGGTAAGTACGGTATCGTCTATCCCATGGTAATTGCATCTCTTGGAATTTTTTCCTCGATTATTGCCATGATATTTGTAAAAGCCAAAAACCCTTATACTGCCCTTAGAAATGGCATTTTTGGTTCATCCATTATCTTCTCCATCCTTTCTTTTATAGTTACCTATTACCTAATTGGAGATTTGAACCCATTCTTTGCTGTCTTCGTTGGTCTGGTCGATGGTGTGATAATTGGCTTATCCACGGAATACTTCACCTCCCACCAGAGAAAGCCGGCAAAGAAGATAGCAGAGGCAGCAAAAACTGGAGCTGCAACTAACATATTAATGGGATTGTCCGTTGGCATGCTAAGTACCTTAATACCCATTATAGCAACAGCCATAGCAATGGTCTTAGCTTATGAGTTTTCTGGTTTCTATGGAATTGCCCTTGCCGCAATAGGTATGTTATCAACGCTTGGCATTTCTCTCG